>Ga0207647_10000481_pt1 | contig 32239 bp, 24 predicted proteins | sample KBSCornC2_FD_184295 | JGI IMG/M metagenome (GOLD analysis project Ga0207647, IMG submission 184295) | Corn rhizosphere microbial communities from Kellogg Biological Station, Michigan, USA - C2 (SPAdes) (version 2) | ecosystem: Host-associated > Plants > Roots > Rhizosphere ... | reverse complement strand
TTCCTTGGGTTGCAGGGGAGGTTGGAGCGATGCCAGTGAGGGTGGTTGTAGGTCTGGTAGACGTAATCCCAGGTCTTCGAGATGCTGGAACACTGGGTGCCAAAGATCACCGTCTTACCATTGGACATAACCTGGTTCACGTCCAGCTCCAGGTTTTGTACCTGGTCTGGATTTGCAAGATAGATCCATGTGTCGTAAACGAAATGGGTGGCGTATCTATCATTGCCATAGGTGAGGTGATATATTTCCCCGCCATAATGCCAATACTTTACGTAGAATTCCCTCGCTTTACCGTCCATGGATGGGTTACCCACAGGATAGGAGCTATATCCGATGGAAGTTCCAGGTGTGCCTTTATCGTGGTTCCACTCCCAGCGGCCTGCACCGACGAGATCGCCCGACGAGGTCGCGTAAGAGGGAATCGCTTGGCCGCCCGCGAGCGCGGGTGCCATAAATACTACGAGCATCAAAACTGCGCCACTGAAAATTTTCACATCTGCCCTTCGCTTCGATTGAAATTGTCGTAGGGCCCACGCGTGCTCGCCTTGGCGGGTACGCTGATTCTCACCGGGCCAGTCTGAGCGGGACGATACTGCGCGTCTTCGAAGAGCTCGACAACCTCATCTTTTTGCTTCTGAGTCTGCGGGAGTCGTACACCGGCCAGGCTCGGATAGCACTCAGCTCAAAAAGGGAAGCAGAAGGAGATTTGAGCTAATGCTCCTCTATCTCCCTTTACTTCTTGGCCCGAGCTTCTCAGGCAGAAACGACTGAAATGGAAACTAACGGAATGGAAACATACAGACTGCGAAGAGACAAGACTTTGCACAAAAAAACTTTCATCCGAAGCAACCTATCTTGCCGATGCAACAGCATGAAAAAAGGCACCCCGCTTGGCGCTATGGTGAAAGTTACATACCTCGTTTACCTTCCAGCGCGGTAGCTCTAAGCACAGCACACTGAATAGATACGGGCTGCTCCTATGAGATCTCAGCACCGATGGACAAAACTATCGAAGCATATGTGTAATAAGTGCTTTCTCGCTCTCACCATATCGACACAAAAGATTTCCACAATATAGAGGCGGAGTTGCGAAGAGTTCTCATATGGCACTGGCGGAGACCGCAGTAGCACGATAAGTCGAAGGGTGCTTGAGTTCCCACAATCCTTTTGGATTTGTGACTTTGCATCCGATTTTGACGACGTTGCACGAAATTGCGATATCGTGCAAACACCGCGAACATCTATCTGGCGATGCGATCCGGAGGGAGGGAGCGTGTTAACGAATGCCCAGCCACCTCTGTATGCTCACTCGACGGTTTCCCTTACCACGCAAGCTAAGCGCAATCGTCTAGGGCACGAAAGGCGATGCGGTAGCGATGAATTATCTACCGCGATCGGCCGCGCACCACTCCTCTCATCCAGAGCTAACGATCAACGCATTCACAGCAAATGCGGCCAGGGAGATCGGTAGTTTCGGTCTTCCCGTTCTTGAAAACCCTGCGAGCGGTGCGATTTTCATGAGCGTTACTGGCGACAAACGGGACAAAGGCAAGCTGCTCCGAAGAGCGGCTTGTCTAGACTCTGCGGCTGTTCTCAGTTGGAGATAGCTCCCATGGTGAGGTTGGTATTGAAACCCGTGAAAGTGACTGTGCAACACTTAGAGCCGCCAGCAGTATCACTGAATTCTTGAGTGGCACGCCGTTCGCGTCGCTCGGCGTGCAGTTATAGGACCATCCACCAAAGGCGCCCCATATAAGTCTCGTGGCATTTCAAACGCCGGCTTCGAAATCGATTCAGTTCCACCGGGAGGGCTCCGCCAATTCAAAAACGCTGGATGGCACGCTATGCACTCGGACAATTTTTCGGTGATCTTCTCGAGACCACAATCGGATGCAGCCACGCTGGAACATCTACAGAAGCGAATCGACACTGAGAGGCATGGACGGGATCGGACGCTGGCAACGGGGCAACGTCAAAGTCACGATCACCAACTCATAGATAAATCCGCTTACTATAACCCCCGCGCAGCAGCAGACAGGAGTCAATCGCCGCTAGCGACTCTGCAGCCGCCATCTTCCGTTGCTCTCATCCTCGTGGCCCGGTCCCAACCACGGGAACCAGCCTGCTGCGCGACGTCTTGAAGCGGCTCTTAGGATGCATAGCTGTCCCCTGCTGCATAGGCCATGCATCCTATTCCCAATTAGCCCACTGAAGGCAAGAACGGACCGTCTGGCCAGGAGCTTTCATCTGCCCAGTTAATCGTGGTTGGCCGGCAGATTCAACAACGCGGTCGTGCAGGTCACCGGTACTGCACTTCCACCGAAAAACCCGGAGTCCTGGCCGCTAAATTTACCGCTTGTCGTCGGCCGCGACATCCGGATGTAATCAGCTCGGACTTGACCCGCCCCGAAAAACGATGGGTCGGCATTCATAACACTGACCGTCAGCGCTTTGCCATCGTTTGAAAGGCACCCCGTACCGGTAGTCGTTAAGATGACGGTGGAAGCGGTCTTGGTGATGCCCACCCACGGTATGCAATTGTTCGCCGCTGGCAGAGCAAAGCCTTTACCGATGAAGGTCGTGCCGCCATGACCGAAGCCGCCGGCCACCGCGATGCAGTAGTTCGCCGCGAAGCTTTGGGCGGGAATCAGCCCCAGCAGTGGAAGCAACAACAGATGGGAAGTCTTGAAACGAAACATACGGTATTTCTCCTTTGTCACATAGTGATCACGAATGCCGCGCCGTTTCTGCCCGCATCACTTTTTAACGATCGAACAACCCTGAAAGATCTCTCAGATCGTTGACGCGCGGCTGGAACACGTCCGGCCGACCGAGCCGTTCCTCTGCCTCAAGGGCCTGCTTGCTCGGTGCGCATCGGCGCCTGGCGAACGACAATCTCGCGTTGATGAGTGTTGCTGGTAGAAGCGGAAACAAGCTCACGGCGTGGAGCGGTTTTCGTGTTCGTAAAGGAAAAGCCGAACGGTGAGTTCCTGGACCTTGAGGTGACGAATGATTCCGTCCATGCAATTACCTCGAAGAATCAGTTTGGATTGTCCGGTTGAGCAGATATGCCGAATCTGGCCGTCATGAACGTGATTTCCATCATGGATTCGGATTAGGAAACTCACGAGACAGAGAAAAAGGGCCGCTTGCGCGGGCCCCTTCCTTTCATGCCGCCCTGCGGCGGCTGAATTCGAACAAGTCGCCTCAAAGGTGCAAAGCGTAAATGTACAGGTGTTTCCATTTCGAGGAATTGACCATGAGCTTGAATGGCTTGTGTTCGCCGGCCTTGCCGAGACGTCGCACCGTCTCACACGAGCAACTCAAATCCCGACGCTTCCTTGACTGACTGCACTTCCTTTAGCATTTATGGAATTGCTCCCATTCATGCCTCTCCCTTCGGGAAAGAAGCGCAGAAGTTTCTCTCTTAAGAGGGCCTACGCCTGTGGCCATCATGAGGATGGTTTGGTGGAGGCGGCGGGAGTCGAACCCGCGTCCGAAATCGCTGTCAGCCGAGAGACTCCATGCGTAGTCGCGTTCCGAAGGTTTCGCAACGTGCGCTCAGAACGGACAAGATGCGCACGCCACTAGCCCGTTGATCTCATCCCCGTGGCCCGGACCTAACCTCGGGAACCAGCCTGCTGTGCGACGTCCTGCCTCGGCCCGCAGACAAAGCCTCGGAGGACGGCTACTTATTTAATTAAGCAGCAAGTGCCAGATTGTTGTTGGCAACTATTGTTTTTGTGAGCGATTACGGGTGTCCACACCCCGGCATGCCTCTCGAGCCGCAATCAATCCCGTCGAAACCGTGACGCCCCCAACTCGGGTCAGCACTCGAAACGAGCGATCGTGCCTAGCATGAGTATAGCGCACGGCTCCCGTCGTGATTCGTTCGTCGGATGACGCACGAAAACCATTGCAGACCGTCTAAATGCAGGCGTACATTCCTGAGCCATGCCCGCGACCCTCGATCAGATCAAGCGCTCCATGCAGAGCACCAATGACCTCTTCAATTCCGAGGTCTTTGGCAAGCGGAATTTCGCAGCTCTGGACGACATCTACACCCGCAACGCTCGCATCCTTCCTCCCGGCGCGCCAATGATCTCCGGCAGGGAAGCGATCAAAAAGTTCTGGAGCGACATGGTCCAGTCCGCCAATGCCACATCCGCCGTTCTCGCCTCGGTGGACGTCATGCCCGTCGGCGACGGCGCGGTCGAAATCGGCAAGGCCACCCTCACTGTGGAGCCCCCGGCGCAATCCGCCGCACAGATGGAGGTGAAATACGTGGTCTACTGGCAGCAGGAAGACGGTCGTTGGAAATGGCACGTCGACATCTGGAATCCCAATTCCTGATCCCGCGTCACACTGCACCTACACGAAGCGAATCCGTCGTGACGCCAACACAACCATGCGCAGTAGCAGCACTCCGTGTTTCCAGCGCTGAATGTTCGTCTCTCCGTACTTGCGCTCCCGGTAACGTATCGGCAGCCCCAGGATCTTGAGGTTGTAGCGCGCCGCTCCGAATAGAAGATCGAAATCGCCAAAGGGATCGATCTCTCCGAAGTAAGCACGATTCGCCGCAATCGTCTGATAGTGGACTCTGCTCAGGACCTTTGTGCCGCAAAGACTGTCCTTCACGCTCTGGCTCAGCAGCCAGGTGAACGCAAGGCTGAAGAATTTGTTCCCGAGCAGGTTGAAGAAGCGCATTGCCTTCTGCTCCATGGGATAAACCAGACGCACTCCATTGATGAAGTCGCCTCGACCCGTGCGCCACGCCTCATAAAATCGCGGCAGATCTTCCGGCGGAACCGTCAGGTCGGCATCCAGAATCATCAGCAGGTCACCGCTCGATCGCTCAAATCCCAGCCGAACGGCGTCCCCCTTGCCTCTGCCCGTCTGTTTGAACAACTTCGCAGTTGAGCCCGGCCGCGCCGCAATTTCCTGCTCGATACGCTCATACGTCCCGTCGCTCGAATTCCCCTCAACGAAGATCAATTCTGTCCCGGCGCCCATCTCTGGCACTCGATCGAGAATCGCCGCAATATTGCCTGCCTCATTCCGCGCCGGAACCACTACTGTGACAATTGGCTCAGGCGACGCATTGGCCACTGGCGTGGGCCGCGCTACGATGAAGTTCGTCAGTCCCAGCCAGCGGAATGGCCACACCTTCACCAGATATCGGTTGCACAGTGTGGCCACCAGCGGTACGCGAACAGGGCACAGGATCTCCGCCGAGCTTCGAATCATTTCAAAGCCTGCGAGCGTAAGCAGGTTTTCGATGTCTTCCACCGTCAGCCAGTTCTGGCCCAACTGCGGCTTCGCCAGCCCCAGCCATTCCGCCAGGCGCCGCGGCCCTTCCCACAGGCGGCTATAACAATTGATAAGGATCCGCGTCCCCGGATGACAATGGTCGGCGATCCGCTCGAAGACGCTCTGCACATCCCACAAATCATTCAGCAGGTCCGAGCAGATGATGAAATCGAATTCGCCCTCCAGCTGCAGATCACTGGCGTCCGCCGTCTCGAAGTGCAGACCCGGATACTTGTGCCTCGCTTTGTCGATCAGTTGCGACGAGAGATCGATGCCGTAGCCGTATGCTGGCTCCAGCTTCGCAAGCAAATCCCCATCGCCGCATCCAAGCTCCAGGATCCGCATGCCCGGAGGAACGGACAGCTTATAGATCTCCGCCAGCCGGCTCTGATAGTACCGGCGAATGCCGGCCCACTTCGACGCAGTGGCCGCATACTCCTCCCAATAGCGCCTGCGCTCTTCCGTGTACGCAGAGCTCTGGTCCGAGGGTCTCCTGAAAGTTGACTCCGGTGAGTGCATCTGGGAGGATGGCATGCAATAACGCTACCACTGCGCCGTTACACGTCAACTTTACCTCTCAAACGCAGCGATCGTTTCGGGGAACCGGATATACAGCGGTAACGAGCAACACCCAGCATTGATTCTCGGCAAGGAGTGTTCGTCTGAACACACGGGAAAACGTCCCCCTGGCGCATCTCGAAATCAAATCTCGCTGTCTTTCAAGAACAGAGGTCCGCAAGGGCCTTCGCACGTATGTTGTCACCTTCTTGCTGCTGACAGCTGTCGCCATGTGCGCCCTTGCCATCAGGGGACACAGAATATTCGACTCTTATTGGTTTACGGATTTTACCTACCTCGCCGAACGCGTCGCTCACTTTGGTGAGCCTGACATGCTTTCGCGTACCGATTTCAAGGTTCCTTTCCCGTATCCCGTTCCCTCAATTTACGCTTACCTCTTTTTCATTCGCCTCTTTCCCAGTCCCTTGGCCGCTTATCTGGTGTTCGCAATACTCTCTTTCTTCGTTGCAACCTGTTACTTTTCGGCGCACGTAAAGAGGATCGCCCCCGGGTGGCTCCCGCAAGTCGCGATCTGGTCCACTCTACTCTTTGGGTATCCACTGTGGTATTTGATCATTCGCGGAAATATTGAAGCGGTGATATGGGTACTCATTCTGTTGGGAATTGTGGCTTATACGCGTAACCGGATGCTGACTTCTGCAATTCTATGGGCTCTGGCGACGTCGATGAAGATAGCCCCCGGCCTGCTTTTCGCCCTCTTTCTGGCCAAGCGCAGGTATCGGATCTTTGCCATTGCCATAGCTGTCACTGTTGCGTTTTCGGTACTGGCGCTCGCTGGTGTCGGACCTACCATCCGCCAGGCTCTCTCCGACAGCTCAAAAAGCGCGCCATACCTGCGTGAAACCTACATCCTTGGACGGATCAGTCCCTACTTCGACGAGTCACTCTTTGCCACGACTAAGCAGGTTATTTCTCTATACCACTACACACATAGAGCCAGCGACCAGCCACTCCGGTTAATTTTTACAGGAATGGAAAGCGCACTACGGATGTACAACATCCTTATCCCCATAGGAACCGTGTTGCTCTACTGGTTTCGATTGCGCCATCTGCCGCTCTTAAACCAGTGCATCACGTATATCGTTCTTTCTATCCTGTTGCCTCAGGTTTCCTATGAATACAAGCTGGTCCAAATGTATCTAGCATGGGGAGCGTTTCTTTTATTTCTTCTCGCTGACGTGGCTGCGGGCCGAGCTGAGATCCCTGCATGGGCGACACACGTGTTCCTGTTCTCATGCGCCGTAATCTTCGTCCCGCTGAACTCGCTTGCCATCGTTACCCATGCTGGCCACATTTTTGCTTTTGCAGCACAGGTGAAAACGATCTTTCTCCTCCTCATCCTTTTGACGGTGCTTCGGGTCCCAATGCCCAGTTCGCTCTTCGGCGATCTCAAAACTCTCCCCAGCGATTGTCAGCCTGAACCAGGCTTGAATTGAGCGACGTAAAGGTTGACCTCGGAGACAGCGTCTGGAAGACGCTCATGCATATCACTTCTGCAGTTCGCTTTCGAGCGAGGTAATCGCCTGGATATACAACAAAAATCCCCGTAGCAGGTCGCGAAGGACCTTGCCGCCTCGCCGAAGCCGGGACGTATTCAGGGTCTTAAGATCTACGTGATCACGCTGCTGGCGCTGACCGAAGTCGCGTGGACGATCGTCGGCATCCGCGGTGTGATGCTGCACGAACCCTACCCCCGCAACACTCTCTTCTTCGATCCCGAAGCCCGATTCTCAGATTTCCTTGATCTAAGCGAACGTGTTCCTCATATGGGTGAGCCCCACGTTCTTTCTCGAACCGATATCAAGACTACCTTTCTCTATCCAAACCCATACCCTTATCCAGCTGCTTCCTTTTACGTTTTCATATTCTTTGTTCGCCTGTTTCCTAACCCATTGGCAGCTTATTTGACGTTTGTGCTGCTCGCGTTCTTCACCGCGACCGGCTTTCTCTCGCTGCACCTCCATCGGCTGACGCCCAGAAAGCTTCCGCAGTTCGCCGTCTGGGCCACGCTCCTGCTGAACTTTCCGCTGATGTTCTTGCTCGATCGCGGAAACATTGAAGCTGTGATCTGGGTCTTCATTCTGCTGGGAATCGTTGCCTACACACGGAACCGATTTCAGATTTCCGCAATTGTTTGGGCCGTTGCAGCATCGATGAAGATATTCCCAGGCTTGCTCTTCGTGCTCTTTCTAGTGAAACGCAAATACGCGATGTTTGCCCTCGCCGTCGCTGCTACCGTTGCTTTTGCCGTGCTGGCGCTGGCCGGAATCGGACCTACGATTCGTGAGGCGGCTGCGGATAGCGCAAAGAGCGCGCCATTTCTGACAAATACGTACATCGTCGCAAGGGTGGCCCCTGAATTTGATCACTCGCTCCTAGCGGGGACTAAGCAGGTGATTCATGTTTACGACTTTCTTTTTGAGAGGAGCAGTGTTGGACTCGATCCAAACCAAGCGGCTACACGCCGCACCACCAGGGAACAGTACATATTCAAAAAAATGCTGCCCCTGTACACCTTCCTGATTCCGCTTGGGGCGTTTTTGCTCTACTGGTTCCGCTTGCGCCATATGCCGATTCTGAACCAGTTCATCACGTCTATGATCCTGTGCATCCTCTTGCCGTATGTCTCTGGCGATTACACGTTGGTTCACGTGAGCCTGGTATGGGGGGCGTTCCTCTTGTTTCTCCTAAAAGATGTTGCTACAGGCGCGGTCGCTATCCCCGGCAAAGCAATCGTAATAATGCTATTCTCTTGCGCCGTGACCTTCGTTCCTCTGTCCTATCTTGTGCTCGTCAGGAATTTCGGCCAGGTCTTCGGTCTAGGCGCTCAGGTAAAGACCGTCTTCCTCGCCCTTATTCTTTGGACCGTGTTACGAACCCCGATGCCGAGCTCGCTCTTTGGCGATTTGCGAAACTTGCCCGGCGATCCGCTTCCTGAACCATCATCAAATTGAACCGGATCTTTTGAAACCCAGAGAATTCCGTTCACAATAGATATGGCGTTATTGTGCATTGTGGGTGCCGGGCGAAGATGAATACAGAGCAAATCCGTGGCTGACGGACAGAAGGAAACGACAGCCAATGACCGAGCATCCAGGTCGCGCCCGTTAGGGAAGAGACCGGTTGGTGTGTACGTCGTCGCGCTGTTCTTTACCGCGGTCTGGCTATTTTCGGTGGGCAGCCTGGTCTATGTGCTGTTTTTCAAGTTCACGCCGGAGATGCGGCGGCAGTTGAGTTTCACTCCAGCTCTGGCATCGCTGGGCATCGGTAACCTGAACCTGTTGTTGACGGTAGTAGCTTCGTGGCTGCTGGTGGCCATGCGACGGATCGGCGCGGGGCTTCTGCTCGCTTCCACTGTGCTGGTTGCGGGGTTGTGTGCGGTGTCGTGGCCGGCTCTGATTCCGGTCTATCTGCGTCATCCGAGCGGCGACCTGCTTCGTCCGCTATTGATGGGCGGCGGCAATCTCCTGGTCCACATCGCTGCCGCAGTGTATGCCTTTCGCCTGGACCGCAAGGGACTGCTACGCTAGCGATGATGCGGATTATTCCGAGGCTTCGACGGAAGGTAGTTCTGCCTGGCGCTACGAGTATGGCGATCGCCGGCATCGCGGCCCTGACGCTAGGCGGCTGTACAGTGTACCCGGAGAAGAAGCAACCCACGCTCGCGCAGACCACGAGCGCGGAGCAGGTGGACCGCATCTTCTGGCAGGATGTGGAACAGGCGAAGTGGATGGAGGCGAACGCGCTGTTGGCGCCGAATGCAGTGTGGCGGGTGGATGGCCAGGTGGTTCCGCGCGGACAGGTTGTAGCCTGGCTGAAATCACTGGGGATTCATGGCGTGCAGGTGAGCGACATGACGCTGACGCCGGCGGTCAACGACATGAATCTCGTCTACACGGTGCAGATTCAGGCAGAGAAAGTTGTGTCCGCCCAGGTTGGCGCAAGCTGTGCGGGAAAGCCGCAGACAATGAGCGCGCTGGCGGTGTGGCAGCAGCCGCAGCCTACGGGTGATGATGCAAAGGACAAGCAAGCCCGAAATAAAGCCTACGCAGGTTATCTGCTGACGGTGCATGACCTGACGACTGCGCCCCATGGCGTCTGCAGCTAAATCCGTACCGGGACGCCCGGCTGAAGAGGCGTGCACGGCAAGCGACGTTCAAGAGATGCGTGCCACGTTGCTGGCATGGTATGCGGCGCACAAACGCGACCTGCCGTGGCGGGCGACGCGCGATCCATATCGCATCTGGGTGTCGGAGATCATGCTGCAGCAGACGCGCGTTGCGGCGGTGCTGGAGCACTATCGGCTTTTTCTGGCGGCATTTCCAACGGTTGAGGCGCTGGCGGCTGCTAACGAACCAGAGATATTGGCACTGTGGAGCGGGCTGGGCTATTACCGGCGGGCGCGGATGCTGCATCGCGCGGCCAGGCTGGTTGTTAGCGAGTTGGCAGGCGTGATGCCGCGAACCGCAGAGGCCCTGCTGGCGCTGCCGGGCGTGGGTGCTTATACAGCTGCAGCGGTGGCGAGCATCGCGTTTGGCGAGCCGGTGGCGGTCGTCGATGGCAATGTGGAACGCGTCCTGGCGCGGGTGGCCGGGTGGTCGGCTGCCGAGACCGGATGTGTAACCAAGGTACGCACGTTCGCGGACATGCTAGTGGATCCAGCGCGACCGGGAGACTTCAACCAGGGAATGATGGAGCTCGGGGCAACGGTCTGTCTCCCGCGCGCGCCGTTGTGCCTGGGGTGTCCTTGGCAGCGATGGTGCCGCACGCGGGGTGAGCATCCCGTAGCGGTCAGACGCCCACAACAACGGCAGCATAGCCTGCGTGCAGTGTGGCTGCGTGGGAGTGGTGCGAAGCAACAGATACGGCTAATGCAGCGGGCAGCCGATGCTTCGCTGATGGCGGGGATGTGGGAGTTGCCGGGGCATGATCCAAAACCTGACGAATCGCCGGAGTTTACCGTGCGGCATGCCATCACGGTTACAAATCATGTAGTGGATGTGTATGTGGTACGAGCAAAAGCAGCACGCGGCGAGGCGGGAGAGTGGGTGCCGCTGAATGAATTGTCACGACGCGCGCTCACTGGCCTGACGCGCAAGGTGCTGCGGCGCCTCGGCTACATGAAATAGCGGCTTCTACGGCTACTTCTGCACGAACTCTGCCATGGAGGGCGCGGTCGCGGCCGCCGCTGGAGGGTTCGACAGGCCGAGTTCGTCCATCAGGGTGCGGAGCATGCTCTGATGCTGGTACAGCGTGCTGGACGCTTGCGTGTAGCCGGTCTTCGCGACCGGCCCCCAGAAGACGCATGCGATGCGACCCCCACCGTTCGTGTCGTCGCTGTCGGCGGCTTCATCGAAGTCGACGACGAGAAGTCCGTCGCCGTCGGGAGCGAATGCGGGTGAGTTCGACAGCGGAATGACAACGTTCGTCTGCAACCAGAGGTCAGCCTGATGCGGCGTGCCATTGTGCGCGTCGTCGTTTACGTCAGGAACGATGTAGGAGAACTCTGGAAGAGTGCCGTTCGCTAGATCGGTGGCGAACTGGGAGAACGGCCAGATAGTTTGATTGGCGACCTGCGGATTGTCGGCGATGTCTGAGAGCATGGCGTAGGGATTATGCCGGATGAGGTAGGCTCCGGTATTGCCGCCGACGTAGCCCTGGGAGATGCCCTCGGCATAGATCCTGAATGGTACATTCGCGGCCAGCATGTGACGTGAGATGTTGTCGACATCCCAGACTTTTCTGGAGCTGTCATCTGTCGTCAGCAGCTGGCCCGTGGTCAGCATGAAGTAATTGCCGATGGAGGGATGCGCGTTCGCGTAGTAGTTTGTCGCGAGCGCACCATTGCTGATCAGGCTATTGAGGTTCGGCCACGCGCTATCGCCGACAACAGTGGCGTAGCTTTGATTTTCCTCCATGACCATCACGATGTGCCTGCTCTGCGACTGCACAGTCACGGCGGCCGTGCCAGATTGCGTCGGATCCTGAACGCTCGTCGCGGTGATGGTCACAGCGGCTGCGACAGCCGGCGCGGTAAACACGCCACTGGAGCTGATGGTTCCGCTGCTCGCAGACCATGTGACTGCCGAGCTGTAGTTTCCCGTGCCCGCGACCGTTGCGCTGCATTGCGAGGTTGCATTGGTGTTCACAGTCGATGGATTGCATGCTGCCTGTACCGAGTTGATGGTGGAAGGCGGAGTCTGCACGGTGATGGCGGCGGTGCCGGATTTGGTTGGGTCTTGCGTGCTCGTCGCCGTGATGGTGACGATCCCTGCCGAGGCTGGCGCGGTGAAAGCGCCACTTGTGCTTATGGCGCCTCCGCTCGCAGACCATGTGACCGCCGAGCTGTAGGTGCCGGTTCCCTTCACTGTCGCCGTGCACTGCGAGGTGGCATTGACAGCAATCGTGACAGGAGCGCAGGCCGGGGAGACGGAGATGATGGTTGGGGACGACGAAGGCGGAGACGGGGTTTGATCGCTGCTGGTGCTACTGCCGCATGCCGTCAGCGCGAGTAAGAGCAGAGTCAGGCCCGAGGCATGAGAGACGGCATGCCTGAGGGGCCCTCCTGCGCAATGGCGCCGCGAACCGCCCATATGGCCTTTGTTGCTCCATAGCGTAGCAGTGTCGGCGAATTGGTCGGATGCGAAATGTAATAAAACGGATGAAGCTCAGAGAAGCTTGCGCACTTTATTGACAACAGTACATCTCGTGTTTACTGAGCTTCATCCGGTGGAGGAAGCTCGCCTAGAATCCACGCCTGGCTTCATCTGCGTCCTCTGCCAGGTCGTGCAATAGACTGAAGAAGGTCGACGATTGACCGATGAAGAGTCCCATATCTGTCAGGAACTTGACGACACCCATCGCGATGCCATTGGTCCCCGTGGGACGGATGACGGAGCATGGTGGAAGCTTCCGGCTCAGGAATGGGCATGGCTCCGGCATGATCAGATTGGTCTGGAATGTCTCGCCGCCGAACGGTGGTGAGTTGAGATCCGGGAAAGTGACCGAGACACCTGTCACCGGATCAACCGCATGCAGTACCTTTGCGTTTCCCGCCTTGTCCTGCCAGGTCTGGAAGTGCATGGTTTCGGTTGGGCCGATGCTGATGAGAATGCGCAGGACTTCTACGCTGTGCGCTCGCTGCGCCATGGCGGCATAGAGGGTGGTGCCCCCTTGTTCGATAGTGGCGAAGTGGAAGCCGGCGGTGTTCGCGATTGCCTGAAGGAAGTTGGGATGTTTGGTGTCCTCGTCGGTCCTGGGGATGGCAGTGTGCTCTCCGACGGCGAGGCTGGGAATGGCCTGAGGGAACTTGAAGTTCGGGTCGAGATCAGGATTATGATCGCGGGCGCGATAGCGTGTGAACCAGCTTGTGTCCACTGTGAGCTGCATCAGGTTGGTAATTCGCTTCTTCCCGCTTGAGCCTTTCGCCATGCTGCCGGGCAGCGTGCGAAATGGTTCAAGGCTTACGGGGTCTGCTCCCTTCGAAGCCAGATAGGCGTTCAGGAAGTGCCAGTGGGTGAATTCGTCGTCGGTGTTGTCGTGAACGTACTGCGCCATATCTTCGTCCAGAAAGGCAAGAGCCTCGGTAAACGCTGGATTGCCGGTCCCCGACGGCTCTTCGCGATCCTGAACACCGCAAAGCTCGTTGTACTGGACCCAGAAATCGGTCTCGATGATTTCCGCGGCTGCCGCGAAGCGAAGCATAGCTGCATCGCCGAAAGTGAGGCGACCGCTACCTTCACCCTTTTCCTCATCCCCCGACTGCCCGAACGAGTCATTTGCCAGGAGCCCCATGCCTGCTGCTGTGGCCAGTCCATTCTTCAAGAATGAACGCCGATTGGTTGCGGCTTTCATACTGCTCCACATCTCGTGCATACGAAAAGCCTCCTGATCCGCGAGATTGCGCTTTCAAAAACGAGGCAGGTGTCAAAGCGAAGTAATAGCTTTGTCATCTGTTTATGGGTGCTTGATGACAATGCTGGGGCGTGCGGGTAGCGAGTGTGAAGGTCGTTCGCAACTCGTGCGTACTTCCGTAGCAGCAGCAATTTGCAATCGCGCCTGTAGAGGCCTGCGAAGACTTGCGCGGCCATGGATGATAGCCTTCCCTTTACTTCACGGGAGATGATTTCAGAACATGTCTTTCTACAGGACGCAAAGTATTGTTCTTGCAATCACAATTACCTGCCTTTCAATGCCGGTATTTGCGCAGACAGCGCAAGGATTTCCGGCGATGCCGCAGGTGGCGGGAGTGCCGGCGGCTGCACAACAGGCGGCTGGGCGAATCGATCCGGAGCGGATAAGGGCTGCAGTGAAGTATCTGGCAGATGACAAGCTGGAGGGGCGCGGTCCTGGGACGGCGGGCGATCGCTTGGCGGCGAAGTATCTCTCACAACAGTTCGCTGCTTACGGGCTGACGCCGGCCGGCGACAACGGTTCGTGGTATCAGAAGGTGCCGTTGTACGCGGTGCGGACGGTGCCGGACAAGACGACCTTTCAACTGGTGCCGAAGGATGGCGAACCGGTGACCTTGAGGTATGGCGCAGACTTTGTGACCAACAACCAGACCGGCGCGCCAGTAGCGGAGATCGATGCGCCGATTGTCTTCGTCGGCTACGGCATTCACGCGCCGGAGTACAACTGGGACGACTACAAAGGTGTGGATGTGCGAGGCAAGGTGGTGCTCGTGATCGTGAACGAGCCGCCATCAGAAGATGTGGGTTTCTTCAAGGGCAAGGCACTGACCTACTACGGACGATGGACGTATAAGTATGAAGAAGCGGCGCGGCAGGGTGCGATCGGTGCGTTGATCATTCATCGCGAAGACCTGGCGAGCTATCCCTGGCAGGTGGTGCGGAGCTCCTGGTCGGGCGAGAAGAGTTACCTGGTGGGCGATCCGAACGCGAAACTTGAGGCGGCGGCCTGGGTCCAATTAGACATCGCCGGCAAGGTTGCACAGGCGGCGGGGTATGACATCGACGATGTGATTGAAGAGGCCGGCAAGCACAATGTGTCGCGCGAAACGACATGGCGGCTGAAAGCGCACATCGTCAGCGAGAAGCGCTCCTTCGATTCGGAGAATGTGATAGGCATGGTCGCGGCGAAGGGCGCGGGCCCGGAGCAGTCAGTACTCTACACAGCGCACTTCGATCACCTGGGCATGGATAAGAATGCGCCCGGAGACAAAATCTACAATGGCGCGGCGGACAACGGGACCGGATGCGGCATTCTGCTGGAGTTGGCGCGCGCGTACGCGGATGCAGCGAAGACAGGAACGCCGCCGCCGCATCGCGTGTATTTTGCCGCGGTGACAGCCGAGGAGCAGGGGCTGCTAGGCTCGGAGTACTTGGGGATGCATCCTCCGGTGCCGCAGAAGGATGTGACGCTCGATCTGAACTATGACATGCTACTGCCCGTTGGCGTGCCAACTTCGACGGATGTCTCCGGCGCGGAACGAACGTCCTTCTATCCGACGGTGGAGAGCACAGCGAAGGACTTCGGTCTGACGATTCAGCCGGACCAGTTTCCAGGCGCCGGGCATTATTACCGCTCCGACCATTTTTCACTGGCGCGCTATGGGATCCCGGCATTTTCCATTGGACAGGGCACGCTCTTTGCCGGGCACGATACAGACTGGGGTGAGACGCAGATGAAGCAGTACACTGCAGAGCGATACCACCAGCCGAGTGATGAATACAAACCGGAGATGGATTTCCGGGGCAACGCTCGGATGGCGCAGTTCGGCTTCGATCTGGGTTGGCTTGCGTCGTCGGCGGCCAAGAACACTCAGGGCTGGCAGGCAGGAGATGAATTTGAGGCGGCGCGAAAGAAGAGCATGTCTGGACAGTAGCCTGCGGGGCGGGTTGGCACTGCGTGTTGCTGTGGGTGTGCTGCTGCTGTGCTTTCTGCCCCTTCCGGCTCGATTTGCAGGCGCACAGCAACAAGCACCATTACCGCGGCTGCAGCAGCGGAAGCAGGCGCTCGCGGAGGATGGCGTCTTTCTGCCAGGGCGCACGAACCTGCCGGATGAGGCATCGGGTGGGTACGCGTTGAGCCCGAATCCCGGGGAGGTCATCGAGATCATTTTGAACGGTGACGGCGACGCGGTTCGGCTGCAAGGGTATCTGACGCGCGTGGGTGATGGCGAATCTGATCGCGGGGCACCGCTGTCATTCTTCTTTGCGCGCACTACGGTGGGGCCGACGCAGCTTACCTTTGTCACGCGCCAGGTGCATGGAATCTGGTGGAGCTTTGCGGGAACGATCGAACGGGGAAGCGTGCAGACCAGCGCGGAGAAGGGCTACTACTTCCTGAACGGAACGCTGACGGAGCATTTCGACACCGGCCAGTCGGCGCCTCGGCGAGTCAGTTTACCTTTGCTTCCGGAGGGACAGTCGTCGCAGTAGCCTGGCTCTTATTCTCGACAGGGCCGTGCGCTGGCTGGTGAAGGTACCACGGAATATTGATGACCAGCACCCGCTGGCTACCTTTGACCAGAAGCATCAGCTTGAGCACCTGCGCCCGTTGGTTATGCAGCAGGTTCTGCCACCATTTACGGACGACCAGCTCCGGAACCATGACGGCGATCTGCCGGTGCGGATTCTCCGCCTCGATCTTGAGGATGTGCTCGACCAATGGCTGGACGATGTAGCGGTAGGGCGAGCGCAGGATGATGAGTTTGGGTATGGGAAGCTTCGCGGCTCGTAGCGGCTCGACGACCATGTGCTGCCAGATGGGCGTGAGTTCATCTTCCTTGTCCTCGATGTCCTGATCGTCGCCGGTGTGGACGTGGATGGCACGGATGTCGTCCGAAAGCATGAGGGCGAAGCGAAGGCCCTTTTCGGAGATGCGGCTCCAGCGGTCCATGGGGATGAGAACTATGGGCCGTTCGATGTCTTCGAGGCAGATGGGCTTGGGGTTTTCGACCTCTGCGGCGACCCGATTGTAGTGCCGCTTCACGCGCAGCATCAGGTAGATGAGCAGGGGCACCATCAGCGCCGTGATCCATGCGCCCTCTGCGAACTTGGCAACGAGCACGACGATCACCGTGACGCCGGTGGCGAAGGCGCCGATGCCGTTGACGAGCATGTGCTTGAGCGCGCCTTTGCCGCCCACGCGACGCCAGTGCATCACCATGCCGGCCTGGGAGAGAGTGAACGCCAGGAATGCGCCAATGGCGTAGAGCGGAATCAGCCTGACAGTGACACCGTCGAAGACGATGAGCAGAATGCCAGTGAACGTGGCGAGCGCGTAAATGCCGTGCGAGTAGAGCAGACGACGGCCGCGGATGATGAAGACACCGGGGAGATATTTGTTGTTGGCAATGGCGCGCGTGAGCCGCGGGAAATCCGCAAAGGCGGTGTTCGCGGAGAGAGACAGCGCAATCAGGATGCCGGCAATCGTGACGTAATAGAACACGCCGCGGCCGATGACAGCGGCGGTGAGTTCCGAGATAACGCTTTGATAATGCGATGAGTCCGGGTCGACAGCGCCGATACCGTAACTGCGACAGAGAACAGCGATGCCGGCGAGCAGAACGATGAGAATCGAGATAATGACCGTGAGTGTCTTTTTGGCATTCTTCGACCGTGGCTCGCGAAAGGCGGTGACGCCATTGGAAACCGCCTCCACGCCGGTGAGAGCGGCGCAGCCGCTGGCGAAGACCTTGAGGATCAGCCAGAGTGATACCGCCTCGGTAGCGGGTGGTAGCTGGGGCGGCGCGACGACCGGATGCGGGTGTCCTCCGCTGAGGAGCGCTTTAATCAGGCCCACTCCGATGACCACGAGGAGCGTGCCCACGAATAGATAAGTGGGAATAAGAAATGCGACTCCCGTCTCACGTACGCCACGGAGATTCACCACCGTGATAACGAACAGGATCGCGAGACAGATGCCGAGGGTGTGCTGCTGCAATCGTGCCGGATCGACGGAAACGAGCGCCCCGACACCGGCGGAGATACCGACTGCGGCGGTGAGCACGTAATCGATCATGAGTGCGGCGGCGGCGAGCAGGCTGGGAGTGGTGCCCAGGTTCTCCGACGCAACCGTGTAGGAACCGCCACCGTTCGGGTAGGCATCGATCGTCTGCCGGTAGGAGAAGAAGACGATGACCAGCAGGATGATGATGGCGATCGAAACCGGAATGATGTAATGTACGCCGGCGATTCCCAGCGGGATCAGTAGGGCAAGGGCTGCTTCGGGCCCGTATGCGGCTGAGGTGAGGGCATCCAGGCCGAAGATGGGAACCCCGGGGGCTGAGCCGATGTGTTCGGCGCGCTGCTCGGAGTTCGCAAGCGGACGGCCGAAGAGTAGGTCAAAAAGTGACATGCAGTTGACCGGCTCTCCTATCCGCAGACTGGGCGCTGGAATCGACTTCGCAGGGAATCCACTGTAGCAGAGCTATTTGTCAGAAGGTGATAAAGGAGCATCGGATTTCAGGGACAGTCCGCCTGCTGAGAAGCGAGTTCATTGCGCTGCAGACAGCGCATGACGGCAATAACACGCTGGTAGATATAGACGAGTTCGCTGTCTGGCAAGGGGCCGCGATTGTGAGAACGCACATTTTCGAAGATGACCTGCTCGCGGTTGGGTTCGTAGACCGGCATGTCAGTGGCTTCCTTGAGCGTGCCGATGGCGCGGGCGGCTTCGGCACGTTGATTCAGGAGCTCGACAATCTGCAGGTCGAGTCCATCGATTTTGGTACGCCAGTCACTGATGTCCATTCTTGAGCCTCGGGGGTGAGGTGAGTTTGCTATTCAACAGAATTCCCGAGTCGTGATTCGCGACTCGTTGATTAGCGAGTTGTGGGAGTAGCGGGGACCGGCCGCAGCCCCTCAATAAATTGTGCCACTGCCGCCGGAGCATCTTTGGGCGCGGTCTTTTCGATCAGCCCGACGATGGCGCTGCCGATGGCGGCGGCATCAGCGAATTCACCGAGTGCGGCGACGTGGGCCGCATTGGAGACGCCGAAGCCAAGGACGATGGGTAGTTGTGTATAGCGGCGCAGGCGTTCGACGAGCGAGCGCGCATCGGAGGCGAGTGTCTGCCGCGTGCCGGTGATGCCGACGCGGGAGATGGCGTAAACAAAACCCTGGCTGGCAGCCGCGATGCGGCGGAGGCGGTCACCCGTACTGGTGGGTGCAGCAAGGAAGATGGGCGCAAGATTGGCGGCACGCAGCGCGTTGAGGTAACGACCCCCCGCCTCCTCGATGGTGAGGTCAGTAGCGAGCACACCATCTACACCGGCGGCCTCGGCATCGTTTGTAAAGCGTTCGAGCCCATACCTGAGAATCGGATTGAGGTACGAAAAGATGATGAGGCCCGTTTGCGGACGTGCAGCGCGCAGATCACGGGCGAGTGCGAGAACGTGGTTGAGCGTGGTGCCGTTCGCAACGGCACGGTGGCTCGCGCGCTCGATAACCGGCCCGTCGGCGAGCGGGTCGCTGAAGGGAACGCCCAGTTCGAGGACATCGGCGCCGGCATCGACGGCGGCCAGCGCGATGGCGTGCGTGGTGGCGATATCCGGATCACCAACGGTAAGGTAGACGACGAGACCGGGGCGATGTGCGAAGCGGATCGGCATCAGCGGGCCTGCTCCCGGGCAGCGCCATCGAGATGCAGCTCGCGCGAAAGTATTCCCATGTCCTTGTCGCCGCGGCCAGACACGTTGACCACGAAGATGTCTTCCGGCAGCGACGTCGGGGCGAGGCGGATGGCTTCGGCGACGGCGTGAGCGCTCTCAAGTGCGGGCACGATGCCTTCCGTGCGCGCGAGCATCACGGTTGCATCGAGTGCCTGCTGGTCAGTGGCGGAGGTGTAGGTGGCGCGCCCGGAATCGTGCATAGCGGCATGCTCTGGGCCGACGGAGGCGTAATCGAGGCCGGCGGATACCGAGTGCGTGAGCGATACCTGGCCATGTTCGTCTTGCAGAACATAGGAGAAGGTTCCCTGCAGCACGCCAGGTGCGCCTCCGCTGAAGCGCGCGGCGTGCTCGCCGAGCGCGGTGGAGCGGCCTCCGGCTTCGACGCCGATGAGCTTGACCTGCGGGTCGCGCACGAAGTCATAAAAGGCGCCCATCGCGTTTGAGCCACCGCCGACGCAGGCTATAACGGCGGAGGGCAGACGCCCTTCCTTTTCGACGATCTGCCGGCGGATTTCTTCACCGGTGATGCGATGGAAGTCGCGCACCATGGTGGGGTAAGGATGCGCGCCGAGCACGCTGCCGAGCAGATAGTGGGTGGTGCGGACATTGGTGACCCAATCGCGCATGGCTTCGTTGATGGCGTCCTTCAGTGTCTTCGAGCCGGAACTGACGCCGCGCACCTCCGCGCCGAGGAGGCGCATGCGATAGACATTCAACTCTTGCCGGCGCATGTCCTCTTCGCCCATGTAGACGACGCACTCCATGCCGAGCAGCGCGCAGATAGTGGCAGTGGCGACGCCGTGCTGGCCGGCACCGGTCTCCGCGATGATGCGGTGCTTGCCCATGCGCTGCGCGAGTAGGCCCTGGCCAAGACAGTTGTTGATCTTGTGCGCGCCCGTGTGGAGCAGGTCTTCTCGCTTGAGATAGATCTTCGCCCCACCCAGACGTTCGGTGAGGCGCTGCGCGAAGTAGAGCGGCGTGGGGCGGCCGGCATAATCACGCAACAATGCGTCAAGCTCGGCGCGGAAGATCGGATCAGCCTTGGCCTGTTCATAGGCGGCTTCGAGCTCTTCGAGCGCGGCCATCAAGGTTTCGGGGACGTAGCGGCCGCCGTAGTCGCCAAAGCGCCCGGGGCGGGTGGGGGTCAGGGTCTCCATGCGATCTGCCTCTGGCTCTAGGGTATCGCGTTGGCCTAACGTCGCGAAGCGCGGGGACGCCGAGATTTTTCCAATTGGGCGAAGGTATCGCGTGCATTGCGGGTAAAGGCCTGGACCCGCGCGGGATCCTTGCGGCCCGGCGCGGCCTCGACGCCTGTAGCCACATCGACACCCCAGGGAGTAAGGGTGCGGATGGCTTCCGCAACGTTGTCCGGGTTGAGACCGCCGGCGGCGATGAGCCGCAGTTGTGGCGCAATCCTACGGAACATGTGCTGCGCCGCCTGCCAGTCATAACGGGTGCCGGTGCCGCCATGGCCTATCGGGCTTCGCGAGTCGATCAGCAGCGCGTCGATTGCGCCGTCGCGAGCGGCATCGCGCGCGACAGCTTCCATCTGCGGCTCCATGTCATCGCTAAAGGCCAGTACGGCCAAAATGCTGATCGGACAGGATGCCGACTCGGCGGCGAAGTGTGCTCGAAGGCGACGCGGGAGATCGGCATCGTTATTCGCGTGAAGCTGGACACCGGTGAGGTCAGCGTCGTGTACGGTGGCGGCGATCTCGTCGAAACTTGCATCGACGAAGACGCCGTAACGTTCGACGTTGCGCGGCAGATACGGTGAGATGGCACGCACCTGATCCACGGTGACTCGCCGCGGACTGGGGGCGAAGATGAATCCGAGCGCGCTGGCGCCGCTATTCGCGGCGTGCTGTGCATCGGCAAGGCTGGTGTTTCCGCAAATCTTGATCCACATATGTCAGGACGGAATGGAGCTCGAGGCAGCGTGCTTCATTGCCTCCTGAATCCAGGCATTGAGCGCGCGGCCGGGATCGGATTGACGCATGAAGGTCTCGCCTATGAGAAACGCACGAAAACCAGCGGCGCGCAAGCGCGCATAATCGGCGGGATCGTTGATGCCGCTTTCTGCAACGAGCACAGCATCGAAAGGAAGCTCCGAGGCGAGTTCAAGCGAAGTTTCCAGGCGCACATCGAAGGTGCGCAGGTCGCGATTGTTCACGCCAAACATGCTACACCCGAGGTGACGAATGCGCTGCGCCTCCTCGCGCGTGTGGACCTCGCAGAGCACATCGAGCGCGTAATCGCCGGCGGCTTTGGAGAGCCGTTCGAGTTCGGAATCCGAGAGCGCAGCGACGATGAGCAGCACCGCGTCCGCTCCATGGGCCCGGGCTTCGACGATCTGGTACTCATCGATGATGAAGTCCTTGCGCAGACACGGAAGGGTCGTGGCGCGGGAGGCCGCTGCTAGATTCGCAAGGCTCCCCTGAAAAAATGGCTCGTCGGTAAGGACGGAAAGCGCCGCGGCGCCGCCAGTCTGCATGGCGGGCGCGAGAGCGGCGGCTGAGAAATCGGCGCGGATAAGTCCCTTGGAGGGGGAGGCCTTCTTGAGCTCCGCAATCACGGCAGGGCCACTGCGAGAGCGCGCTCGCAGCGTGGCAGCAAAGCCGCGCGGCGTGTGGCGCAGCGCGAGCTGCTCCAGTAGCGCACGGGGCGTTTGCTCGATACGCTGGTTCAGATCTTGGCGTGTACGCGTGACAATCTGATTCAAGATTCGATCTGGAGCCCGATCAGGCATACGTAAGGAGATCCGTTTCCGGGATCAGGCAACGGCGATTCGGCATTCCTCAGAGGCTTCCTTTCCCTTTGAGTATATGGATGAAACGATTGCGCCACTGGATTCATCCACGCGCCTTTGCTTTCCAGCCACCGATGATCAGACCCATGAGCAGCATGCCGACCAGCGGATAGCCGGTGTTGATGGCAAGGATGGAAAGGCCGCGGGCTTCGAAGGCGTACTCCGTGGCCCATGTGGTGAAGACGAATGCGAGCCATAATGCGGCTGCGATAGTCGCGCCGCGAGTTGCGGTTTGCGGGCCTGTCGCCTGAATGATCCATGAAAGAGCGGTGGCGATGATCGCCGTCATAATGAGCGCGACTACATAGCCCAGCCATGGGGGCGCGCCGGAGGTCTTGAGCGACTCCATGGTGCGGCCGATGCCGGCGAGCCACGGATTCATAAACGTCGTGAACCACACGGCGCCCAGGAAGAAATAGACCAACGTTGCGACCGCGATAGCGAAAGGGTTGTGACGTACGACTGGCATAGGCGTTCTCGATCATGGACCAGATTCGGGGAGAATGGCCGGAATTCTAGACGGTGACCGCAAGAACACGCCAGCGAAATGGGATGGACCTCGGCTGCGATTCACGAGGTCACTAGATACGGTAGAGAAAACGCTTTTCGTTGAGAAAGGGTAGACTCTTGAACGCGAGCCGAGAGAGCTCAGCATTCGCAGAGAGCGCTGGAGACGGGATGCAATTCTTCGGCAAATGGCCGGCGATTACGCGCAATGAATACGGAGCGGGCACGCTGACTTACGAAGGGACGTATCTTTCCGATGAGTTGCAGAGGCGCGTGGTTCAAGATGCGGTGAAGAATGCAGGAGTGGCGGAGCCGGATCAGGATTTGCCTGCAACGGTTCACGCCAAGCATGGCGTGAACCAGGCCGGCAAACGAGTGGACTACTACCTGAACTACTCGAGCGATCCACAGCAGTTTCCGTATGGCGGGCAGCGGTGTCGATCTGCCGACGAGGCATCGGGTCGGCCACGGCGAAAAAGTGACGATCCCACCATGGGACGTTGTGATTGTCGAAGAGGAGTGAGCTCAGGAGAATTCCGCAGCAAGAAATGGAGTGCATCGGCTGATCATGCCCACTAGATTGGATTCATGAAGCGGGAAGTGGTGGCGGAGACCATTGCGGAACGACTGAGCAGCATTGCCTGGGAGCGGGTTGAGAGCGATCTGAACGAATATGGCGGCGCAGTCCTTGAACAACTGCTTACTCCCGACGAGTGCGAATCTGTCACGGCGATGTACCCGGACGATGCAGCATTTCGCAGCCGCGTTGTGATGGCACGACATGGTTTTGGACGCGGCGAATACAAATATTTCCGGTACCCGCTGCCCAAGCTTGTGGGGGATTTAAGGACCCATCTGTATCCGCGGCTGGCACCGATTGCGAATCGCTGGAACGAAGCCTTGCGCATCGATGTGCGCTACCCCGCGAAGCATGCTGAGTTCCTTGAGCGCTGTCACGATGCGGGCCAGCGCCGCCCGACGCCGCTGCTGCTGCAATATGGCGAGGGCGACTACAACTGCCTGCACCAGGATTTGTATGGCGAGCATGTGTTCCCGATCCAGGTAGCTGTCCTGCTATCCGAACCCGGACTGGATTTTCGCGGCGGCGATTTCGTACTGGCGGAGCAACGCCCACGCATGCAGTCGCGCGTGGAAGTGGTGCCGTTGTGGCAGGGCGATGCGGTGGCATTTGCCGTGCATCATCGCCCGGTGCAGGGTGCACGCGGCACCTACCGCGTCAATCTACGGCACGGCGTGAGCAGGATTCGCCATGGACATCGACGCACTCTGGGCATCATCTTTCACGATGCGGAGTAGCTCCGCGCACGCACTTCAATGTCGCAGGTTCGATTGAAGCTGCGCTGTGCCTGTGACCTCGCGGCGATTGGCCACTATGTTGTCGGCAATTACAACAGCCACCCAGGGAGTATCGCCTGAGAGGATATGCGCGTGCCAGGTCACGCTACCGGATTTCTCGGAAGTAAGCATCACCGTCTGCCGCGGTGCTTCCTTCAAATCGAGATTCTCCGCTCGCAGGGAAAAGGTGTGATGGCCGGAGCCATCTGCGGCCACGCGAAGGACGATGTCCCCTGAAGCTTCCGTTTGCGTCGTGACTGCATAATCAACGGCTTTGTCAGGATGCAGGTCGATGTCGTAGCTGCCAGCCGAAAGCGCCGTGAGCGTTGTGCGCGTGGTGCCTTGCCGCACGGAGTATTGACCTTGTGGCAATAGAACACGAAACGCGCCGCTGGAGGGCACAACAGACTTTGTGAAACCAGTGTGCTCGTCGCGCAATTCTACTGTCTGATTGCCGCTACCGGAGACTCCGCGGACCACTGCCGGGCCGTTCAGATCTCGCATCAGCCAGATCCACTCGCCTGCCGGCTGGCTCCAAACCTCTTTATATGTCCAGCAAATCTGCGTCGGCCAGTAGGGCGCATCGCTGTTGCCTCTCGTCTCGATGCCTACGGGAAGAGCGCCAACCATCTGGCCGGAGCGAACGCTGTAGAGTGGCGTCCAATCGTAGCCTTCGCCATACATGATGCTGGAAGAGAAGGGATTCCGCCCCATGAGCCACTGTGCCTGCTCTTGCGCCAGGTCTCCCGCATCCAGATCGCCGCGGACCTGCGCTGCAGTAGAAAGAGCCTTTGCCTCGGAGAGCAGCACGCTGGAGTTGCCGCGGAAGTTGAACCAGACGGGAAATCTGCGGAGGTAGTAATCGCCGCCAAGCGGCACTCCCTGATGTACCTGCTCGAGATAGGAGTCGCGATCCGCCGCGCGCAATGGCCGCCATTTCTCGGCCTCAGGAATCAGGCGCACTTCGCTTTCGCGATAGATCGCAGCGGGCAGAACATCGTACGGAGCATCGAAGCCGGCGGCCGTCTGTTGATAGTACTTCGAATGCAGCACGATCGCGGCATACCACTTGATCCATTCATTGTTTTCCGGAAACGCATTGCATAAATGAGCGAGAGCGACAATCGGCTGCTCTTCCTCGCCAATATGGAATCGATGAAATAGATTTTCGCGTTTCGGGCCGGAGTAGAAGTAGCCAGTGATTGGAACGCTCCATGGCTGCAACCTGCGCTCCTGCGACTGCAGAATGAGATCGCCGAGCGCAATGGCCTCATCCGCGTATTGCTTCTCGCCGGTGGCGCGAAACAGATCGACGGACGCGATCGCTCCGAAGGAGATACGCTCCAGTTCGTCCTTCGCCCCGTAGACCTCCGGGAGATGCGGCGCATTCTTCAAGCCTTCGACCGCATATTTCCAGTCCTCTTTCGCCGCCGCCAAGCTGCGATTCGCCAGCTCCGGATCGGTATCTTTCAATACGCGGGCAGCGAGTGCTTCATCGGCGGCAACGCGAAAATTCCACTCCGGATCGTTGACGGCCTGGCCGAAGCGATCGTCGGCATCGCCCATGATTCCGTTCGTCCAGTAGCTGATCAACTGACCGGTGCTGCGATATCCGTCGTGAAAGCTGGTCTTGAGAATCCAAGCCAGTCCCCATTTCGCTTCTTCGAGAAGCCGGTCGCGGAGTTCCGGGCTTTCCTGCTGCTCCGTTAGGCGCTCGGCGTACGAGAGCAGCGCGTAGGTCATCCCGGTGACATTTCCGGTCGCGGTCAGATCGCCCGCGTCGTGATAGCCGCCATTGATGACGATGCGCTTGTCGCCGTGGAGCGTGTAGTCGTCCTGGTGACAGATACCGTGAATGCCCGGAATCACGGTTCCGCAGCGTTCGCTGTACATGAAGTTGATGGTTTTCCAGACGCTGCTGTCCCACGCGTTATCGGCAATGACAAAGGGTCGAGTCAGCTGGTTGCCGGCGCTGATCTGGTAGGTTCCCGGTTTCCGCAACTCCGAGAAATCGAATACCTGATAAGCACCAAGGCTGGTGTGTTTCTCTTCCACCGGCTTCGTAAGGGCCACTTTGCCGGTGCCTTGCTCGATGACGGAAAATTCTCGTGCCGTCAGGTTGCTGGCGATTGCCGACTTCGAGGAGCCAACTGTGTATCCGCTGTGACTGAAAGCAATTTTGCCCGCGGCGATATCCCAGCCCTCCACGTGATCGGGAACGACAGTCTGCAACTCGAGTTGATCGATATAAAGAATGGTGCGATCGCCGGGATCAGGGAACATCTTCGGCAGGCTGTATGCAAAATCGACTGCCGTGACTTTGTCCCGATCAAGCGGCGCGATCTCCCATACGAGGTGGGTCCACCCATGATTGTTCAGGAGCAGCGATTCGTCGCGGCCTTCGTTGTACTGGTCCGGCAGTTGATGCGCGCCCTCATTGTGAAGCGTGAGAGATGCGGCGAGCGCCGGGGCACCGGCAACGTCGGCGTATACCCACAGTGAAATGCGGTTGTATTTCCGCCAGTCCTCGCTGGGGAACTTGCGCGTCGCGATCAGGTCTTCCCATTCTCCGCTACCATCGACGCGGGCGATGTTGAAAGTGGACTCGATCTTCAGAGAGTGCTCGCCATCCTTTTTATGTTCGGCGGAGAGCGTCATGTCTCCTTCGCCCTTGAAGGACCAGGTGGCGAGATTCTCCATGTTGTCCAGCAGGCGGGACTCGATCACGGTTTTATTCAGCCAGCGATACTCCGCCCCATCTTCAAGCGTGGCCTGCATCGGCTTCCTGGGCTGGTCCTGCTGCTGCGCGAAAAGCGCCTGACCGAAAGCAAAGAGCGTGGCCACCGCTAGCGTGCCGGCCAGCGAGGCCCTGCATAGATCGAAAGTGTTATTGAGAGACTTCCGAATTACCTGTTCTCTTGTTTTCATCGACCGTTAATATAGTAACCGCCGGGTTGACATGTGCTGAATGATGGAACTCTGTCGCGCGTGGCAGAGCTTTCTGAGCCGATGATCAAGTAGAGCGTGATGCCGGCGCATTCGGTCTCAGGAAGCATCTGTGAAATTCGCTTTGTTCATCCCCTGTTCACACCCTCGCGGCGGAGGCTTGGAAGAATGTCTGCGTGGCAATCGTATTCAGCCTGATCATCCATGCAGCACCGCTCTGCGTGCTCCGTCGCTCCTTCATCACATGCTGATTGCAATTGGGACTGTGTTGCTTGCCATGTCGCCGTCGGCGATGCCATCTGCGTCAGCGGCGCAAGAGGCATGTCCGCGCCCGCAGCCCGGCAGCGCAGTGGAAGAACCTGCGGATCTTCGCAGCACGAACGGCGTTTTGGAGGTGACGTTAACTGCCAGGAACTCCAGGCAGTCCGACGGCTCGACTCGCTACTGCTATACCGATGCCGAGGGCCGGGAATCGCCCAACCTCCGCGTGAGCCCTGGCGATGAAGTCATCATCCATTTGAAGAATGCACTCACGGACCAGGAGCCACCGGACCATGCGGCTCCTCACATGCATCACCAGAGCAATGATGATGCCAAGCGGCTTTGTACCAGTACGCTCGTGATGAGTCCGGTATCCACGAATCTCCACTTCCATGGCCTGACCATTCCACCGACCTGTCATGAAGACGATGTCATGAAGACATCACTGCAGCCGGGCGATGCACCGTTCGAATATCGCTTCCGCATTCCGCAGGATGAGCCGCCCGGACTGTATTGGTATCACCCGCACATTCATGGCTTCAGCAAAGAGCAGGTGCTTGGTGGGGCATCGGCGGCGTTAATTGTGGAAGGAATCGAGCGTGCCAGAAAGGAAGTTGCAGGACTGCCGGAGCGCGTATTCATCATTCGCGATCAGGACCTGATGCATCCGAATGCGCTACCGGCGGTGTCTGAGCCGGTCGTCCCCAAGTTCATGGTCGACAGCGATGGCGACGCCGCCAACAACGGTACGGGCTTCGGTAAGCCGGCGAAGGACCTGTCTATCAACTATGTGCCGGTTCCTTATCCTGACTATCCGCCCGGTGTGATTCCCATGCGGCCGGGCGAGAAGCAATTGTGGCGCGTGTTGAATGCCTCCGCGATTACATATCTGAACCTTGAGGTTTTGTTTGGGCGCTCGCCCCAGCAGCTCGGACTGGTAGCGATGGACGGGGTGCCCATCGATCGCAATGGCATAGGCGGCGATCCTGTCAGCTGGCAGAAGCATCTTGGCGTTCCGCCAGGAGCGCGCGTCGAATTTATTCTTCAAGGACCTCCACAGGGCGAGACGGGCCTGCTGGTGACGCGCGGTGTGGATACCGGTCCTGGTGGAGAGAATGACCCGAATCGTACGCTCGCCGAGATCGTTGCCTCACCGACTGCGCCGGAGCCGCGATCCACATTGCAGCAAGTCCCGCAGCCGCTACCCCCGCCGGGTGAATCCTGGCTTGGAGGGGTAGAGCCGGTGCGCGAGCGACACCTGTATTTCTCTGAAAAGCTGGCTGATCCAAATGATCCGCAAAGCGCCGTCGAGTTCTACCTGACGGTAGACGGGCAGACTCCGAAGATGTTTGATATGAACTCGGAGATCCCGAACATCGTTGCGCAGCAGGGAACGGTCGAGGACTGGATTATCGAAAACCGTTCCAGTGAGTTGCACGCGTTCCATATACACCAGCTGCATTTCTTGCTGCTTCAGTACATGGGACATAACGTGCGTGAGAACTTTCTTCGCGATACGGTAAATGTCCCTTATTTCAATGGACACACACTGTCGTATCCCAGCGTGCGCCTGCGAATGGATTTCCGCGACCCGAATACGATCGGGACGTTCCCATATCACTGTCATTTACTGGAGCACGAAGATAAAGGAATGATGGGATCGATTCGCGTCGAACCCGCGGAAGTTAACTCCAGTGCAACGTCGCAAGCTGCCGGGAGTGGTCGTCTAAAAACTGCGCTTCAGGAAAAATCTCTAGGGAGATAAATCTCCGTTACTTCGAGTATTCGTGCTGCGTTTGGTGACATTTCCTAATTCATCAATAGTTCAACCAGCAAAAACGTGCCTGAAATAGCTGCCAACCTATGCTCCTCACGGCGAGGCTCTGATGCCTTGACCAGGAGGCAGTATGAACGCAAAGCAGTTGGCAGCTACAGCTACGCGGATCATCCACACCGGATTGATCTCCGCAGCTGTCTTCCAGTTGGCGATTGGGAGCGCTTTCGCCGCTCCACTATCGAATAGTCAGCCCTCACGCGACGACGATACCGCTACACCCATCAAGCACGTGATCGTGATCATCGGCGAAAACCGCAGCTTCGATCACGTCTTCGCAACGTATGTGCCGAAGAAAGGTGAGAAAGTCTGGAACCTTCTCTCGCAAGGCATTGTGAAAGCGGACGGCACGCCCGGGCCGAATTTTCCCAAGGCCGAGCAGGACGCAGCAAAAGATCAGGCCGCAGACGCATTTTTGCTGAGCCCTGACAAGCAGGATTTCCAGGGAAAAGTTCTTCCTGCACCCCTGGTTGGCGGCCCCACCGATTCCTTCATCAAGAACGACAGCCTCGCTCTCGCGAAGCAATCTGAGAATGGGCTTCCGGCGGACTACTATGGGTTTCTCGTGACCGGTGGCACCGGGCTGACTTCGCAGACTCCTGACACCCGCATCAACGGTGTGAGGAAACTGCCTCCCGGGCCTTTCCAGCTGACCAACGGAGCCATGTTTACCTACAACTCCTATGCAGCGAGCCCGGTTCACCGCTTTTATCAGATGTGGCAGCAGTTGGATTGCAACGCCGACAACGCGACGGAGAGCAATCCTTCCGGCTGCAGTTCAGACCTCTTTCCCTGGGTCGAAACGACCGTGGGTGCAGGCACAAACGGCCTGAAGCAGCCGGCAAACTTCAGCACAAATTATTCACGCACCGCAGTGACCACCGGCGAGGGCTCCACCGCAATGGGCTTTTATAACGTCCAGAACGGCGACGTGCCTTACTTCAAGAAGCTCGCTGATAACTATTCGATGAGCGACAACTTCCACCAGTCCGTCAACGGTGGCACCGGCGCCAACCACATCATGCTCGGCCACGGCGACATGATCTGGTTCAGCGACGGCAAGGGTCACCCCGCCACACCTCCGCATAAGATGCTGGTTGGGGCAGGCACCGCGAATGCGGGAATTGTGGACGAGATTGAGAATCCCAATCCTGCTCCGAAAACAAACAACTGGTACATGGAAGATGGTTACGGCGGCGGCTCCTTTGGCTCAGCATCTTTCGGCGGCGGCTCTTATTCGGAGTGCTCGGATACCACCCAGCCCGGCGTCGGACCGATCGTGAAGTATCTGCACTCACTCGAACCGAAGGTTCCCTCGCGTTGCCAGGCGGGTCACTACTATCTGCTGAACAACTACAACCCGGGCTACTTCGGCAATGGCAACAACGCCTACACCGACAAGAACAAGAACAACACGGTCTTCACCATTCCGCCGTCCTCGGTGCGCAGCATTGGCGACGTAATGCTCAAGAGGAATATCTCGTGGAAATATTACGGCGATCAGTGGAATAACTATCTCAACGACCCATACCAGTTGAATTTCGGCGCCATTGGCAAAAATACCGATGAATACTGCACTATCTGCAATCCATTTCAGTTCGACACCTCGATCATGGCCAATGCCGCTGTTCGTACCGCGCATATCCAGGACACGACGAACCTGTACGATGACATCAAGAACGGAACGCTGCCGGCTGTCTCATTCGTGAAGCCGAGCGGACTAGTCGATGGCCATCCAGCGTCTTCCAAGTTGAACCTCTTCGAAGGCTTCACCAAGAAAATTGTGGATGCCGTCAAGAACAATCCGACTCTGTGGAAGGACACGGCGATCTTCATCACCTTCGATGAAGGCGGCGGCTACTATGACTCCGGGTACGTGCAGCCGCTCGACTTCTTCGGCGACGGCACACGCATTCCTCTGATCGTGGTTTCGCCGTACAGCACGGGAGGCCACATCTCGCATGATTATTCAGATCACGTCTCGATCCTGAAGTTCATCGAGAGAAACTGGGGCCTCGAGACAGTCACGCGTCGCAGCCGCGACAACTTCCCCAACCCCATCACCACGTCGGGTAACCCCTACGCGCCGGTGAACAGCCCTGCCATCGACGATCTGTTCAGCCTTTTCAACTTTGACAACAACTAGCTAGCGAGTAACGTGGCAGCGAGTGGCCGACGGCGTGTTCCAAGCCGTTGGCCATTCGATTTTTGTGAAAGCTAAAGCGTCCGCTTGAAAAGCGGGGTCGCGATCAAAAGCGTGGCAATTCCAAAGGTGAACAGGAATAGCAGATCGAACCGGATTGCCGTAAAGCCACCATCTTTTATCAGGATGGCCTTCAGCCCGTGGACAGCGTAGGTAAAAGGATCCACGACGGCAATGGCACGCAGCCACTTTGGAAATCCGGAGACGGGAGAGATGGCGCCGCTGGGGAAGAAGAGCAGCGTATTGAGGACGCCAAAGATGGCGCGCGGCACCAGCGGATCTTCGACGCGCACCATCATCAGGAACATCATGCCGTTGAAGGCAATGGAAGTGGCGACGATCAGCAGCAGAAGCAGCAGGTCCGTCATCGGATGAAAGATCACGCCGATGCCGGCGAGCAGCGAGCCAATCACCGTGAGGCTGATGCCGGAGAGCACAGCCTTGATCGCTCCCGAGAGATTGAGACCAAGCACCAGTTCCAGCCGCGTGATGGGTGTGACGAGATAGCCCTCATGCACGCCGCGCGCTTTGTCGTCGATGTAGAGCATGCCCCCGCCGATCATGACAGCCACATACATGGCGAGCGCGATGGAACCGGAGAGCAGATACTTCATGTACTCGACGTAGGGATAGAGCTCGACTACCTTGAGCGCGATCTGTTGCACAACCAGCGGCTGGACCACCGGAGCGTTCAACGCGTCGATCAGAGACCGCATCTCCGCTTGGAGGCTATTGCTCATGGTCTGATCAGTGTTGTCGACAACCAGTCCGATTCCCGGGGAATCGCCCGCCAGC
>Ga0207647_10000477_pt1 | contig 32319 bp, 29 predicted proteins | sample KBSCornC2_FD_184295 | JGI IMG/M metagenome (GOLD analysis project Ga0207647, IMG submission 184295) | Corn rhizosphere microbial communities from Kellogg Biological Station, Michigan, USA - C2 (SPAdes) (version 2) | ecosystem: Host-associated > Plants > Roots > Rhizosphere ... | reverse complement strand
ATTTCCCGTCGTTTTTGCTTAAACTCTTCAAGGATTGGCCCTAATAAAAAACCTTCTGTCGCAAAGGCATGACCACCGCAGTTCAAGCCGGATTCTATCCTGAATTCGGATACCCAAATACCTTTTTTCGCCAGAAATTTCGCTTGGATAAAGGCCGAGCGGAAATCACTCACTTTCAGGATCACCTTCTTACGGAGGATGCCTTGTGTATCGGGATAAAAATCCGGGAAGAATTCCAGATAACTATACAGCTTGGGGTTGAGTCCCGCGGACATGATGACCGAAGAATTTAAGTTGCTCAGGGCAAAACCACGCAGCGCAGCCAAGGCGTCCGTATTCAGTTCGCCGCTGGGGTCACCGGCAGCAGTATAATTCATCTTGTCCACTTTAGACATAATATTCACGTCAATGGCTCCTGGCGCCATTTCCGCTTTGAGCCTGTCCTGAAACAATGTTTTCCCAGGGCCTTCGGGGTACTCCAGCATCAATTCATAGCCTTGTCGCAGGCGACTGGCTTCCGGCAACAGTTCAAAGTATCGGCAGAGATCATTACCGGGTTCAAAGGGTAGCGATTTCAACACCTCAAATTGTTTGTTGATCAGCCTTTCTACCAGATTCAGGTAGGCGGTAATCCGCGCGGCCCGGGCATCCTCGTCGTCTTTAAGGATCGGAGTAGCTGCTTCGCCATTTTGCTGCGCATGATATTGACGCATCCTTTCGATAAGCTCATCATCCACGATAGACATCGTGGACGAGATGCCATAACGGGCTACTTTTAAAGGGGTGTCAATGGAATAGCCTAACCCCAAAACGGGGATGTGAAATGTATGGCTCATTAGTATATGCTTTATGATTAATATTGAATTCAGATAATCTGCCGGTTCGCCCTCAGACAATCTTCTGTTTGAACGGCACGTGGAAAAAGAATATTATTTTCAAGGTGCAGGTGCAGCAGGGCGTCGGCTTCATATTCCGCAAGTAACTTATACAAGATCTCGCAGGTACTGCTGGTATATGGAGACGGCGTGAAATTATTGGTCAATTTCCGGATTTGGCCTAGAGCGGCGACTATCTGCTCCCCTTCGGTTTTGATCTGCCCGATCGGACCGGCTACAGGGCCAAATGCCGCAGCTTTCAGGCAGGCCCCCTTGGCTGTGGCCTCATGCAGACTAATCAGATAAGGAAATAACTCCTGCTCTTCCTGCCGGCCTTTTGCTTCCAGTCGTTTGCCGGTAACATCGAAAAGTTCAGCGACGCTCCGGATCATCGGGTTTCTCGCTTGATTGGATTCTGCCACCTTATAGGCCAGGTCTGTAATGAATTTTGTCTGGCTGCTAACAAAGCCGTGGTGCAGTTGGATAATATAGTTGGTTAGGAAAGCTATGTCCCACCCCAAAAAATCCGCCTCTTTCTGGGGTGTCTCGCGGTCGATCTGCTGCCATTCATGCAATACTTTTTCCAGGTCCTCCTCTTTGCCGACAAAAATCTCGCTTAGCGTCCGGTTCCCATCACAGCTGTAGTCTATGCCACGGCTGGATAGCGCCCTCGACTTGCGATAATCTCGTGCTATAATATGACCGACTATGCTGTCTCTGTTCTCTTCCTGTGTTTTAATCATCTTTTTTATTTTCGCCGCGATTTAATGAGTTTCTGCCGGGTACAAGCTGAGACGATCGTAGTCCGCAACTTCCGGATATTTCATTATGGCGTTAATTGCAAAATTACCGGCCGTGACTTCCTAAATAAATGATAAAAATCATTTATGGACACCGCAGTAGTCATTTATCTGCGGGCCTGACGTGCAATTGGACCAGTTGCCGATCTGCTATATTAAAGCTTCGGTAGCGTTGAAATTTGAAAAGAGCCCTGAATGAAAGGTGGTCGTATCCTGTAATGGAGAAAAAGTGACGGGGATCAGTTTTTTCAGCAACCGGGGTCATTCTGTGCCCGGAGGCATAAACCCATTTTTGGGCTGTTAAAATTTAAAGCTATGCCAGAAACGACTACTCTTGTTAAACACAGCTGTTACCATTGTGGCGAAGAATGCCTGACGAATACTTATCAAATCCAGGATAAACATTTTTGCTGCCAAGGTTGCCAAAGTGTTTATACGATTCTTTCCAGCACCGGACTTTGTAGTTATTATAATTACAATGACCACCCCGGCACGACCCGGCTGCGGAATGACAAAAGATACGATTACCTGAGCGACCCGGCGATTATGGCCGAACTACTGGATTATTCTGATGAGCGCCTGTCCGTCATCACCTTATATATACCGCAGATCCATTGTAGCTCCTGCCTTTGGCTCCTGGAGCAATTGAACCGGTTTAACCCGGCGATCCACTATTCCCGTGTAGACTTTCTCAAAAAACAACTGACGGTTCGTTTTGATCCGCAGGCGATCAGCCTGCAACAATTGGTCGAACTGTTGAACGATGTCGGCTACGAGCCGCTCATCAGCCTGCAGGACATCATCAAGAAACAAAATAAAGCGGAAAAGGGCAACCTGGTACAAAAGATCGCCGTTGCCGGCTTCTGCTTCGGCAATGTTATGCTGCTGAGCTTCCCGGAATACTTTGGATTGTCGGCTTTTGAACAAAATTTCAAAAGCTTCTTTGGTTATCTGAACATCCTGTTCGGTATCCCGGTGGTGTTTTATAGTGGCTGGGGGTACTTTGTCTCTGCCTGGCACAATATCCGCAATAAGATCTTAAATATCGATTTTCCTCTGGCACTGGGCATTGCTGTCCTGTTTATCCGTACCCTCACCGAAATACTGACCCATTCGGGTGCCGGCTTTGCAGACACGCTTTGCGGTCTGGTTTTTTTCTTATTAGTGGGCAAGTTCGTTCAGCAAAAAACCTATCACCATATTTCATTTGAAAGAGACTACCGTTCTTTTTTCCCTGTTGCCGTCCAGATTATCACCGACGGTAAGGAAAAACCGCTACCGCTGGCAGAGCTGCATACCGGACATCGTATGGTGATCCGTCATAATGAAATTATCCCGGCCGATGCCATCCTGCTAAAAGGCGAGGCACTGATTGATTTCAGTTTCGTAACCGGCGAGGCATTCCCCGTCAGCCGGACTCTCGGGGAGATCATTTATGCAGGTGGCCGCCAAATGGGCGAAGCCATCGAGATGGAGGTGGTGAAGCCGGTTTCTCAAAGTTACCTGACGCAATTGTGGAACAATGAAGCGTTCACACGCCAACAGGATAACCGGATGAAGACCTTTAACGAAACGGTAAGCAAATATTTCACGATCGTTTTGATCCTGATCGCTCTGATCGCCCTGATCGCCTGGCTGCCCTTTGATCCTCGCCGCGGCATCAATGCTTTTACTGCGGTGCTAATCGTTGCCTGTCCATGTGCCCTCGCCCTCAGCACACCTTTTACAATGTCTACGGCGCTGAGCATCTTTGACCGCAATCTGTTCTACCTCAAAAATACCGCTGTGGTAGAACAACTGGCGCGTATCGACACCCTGGTAATGGACAAGACCGGTACAATCACTGACGGCAGCAGTCAACGTATTGATCTGGATGTCCGCTTAAGCCTGGAGCAAAGGCAGCTGATTTACAGCGCCTGCGCCAATTCGAGCCATCCGTTGAGTCGCATGATCTGTCAGTATTTCGGTGAGCTGGGCAAGCTTTCAACCCTAAATTACCGGGAAATGCCGGGGAAAGGTATTACTGCCCTGATCGGCGGTCATGAAGTGCGGGTCGGAAACGATGATCTGATCTTTGGTAAGGCCGAAATAGGAACGTTAACGACCCGGGTTTACCTGATGATCGATGGCCAGTATCTCGGCTATTTCGCTTTTCACCATCATTATCGGGCCGGACTGGAACAGGTAGCTGGGCTAGCGCCGACATATAAATTATACCTGTTATCCGGCGATCAGGACCATGAGCGGGCAGAACTGCTCCGCTTTTTTCCGAACAACAGGCACATGTATTTTAATCAATCGCCGCAACAGAAGCTGGATCATATCCAGCGCCTGCAACAACAGGGCCTGAAAGTGATGATGCTGGGTGATGGGCTGAATGATTCCGGTGCGCTTAAGCAAAGTGATCTGGGCATTGCCGTGACCGACAATGTTAACAACTTCTCGCCAGGCAGCGACGCTATTATGGATGGACGATCTTTTCACAAGCTGCCTGCGTTCCTAGGGTTTTCCAAAGATACCGTCAGGATCATTCACCTGTCGTTTTGTATCTCGCTAGTCTATAACCTGATCGGGCTCAGTTATGCAGTGACAGGCACCTTATCGCCGCTGATTGCGGCCGTGCTGATGCCACTCAGTACAGCAACCATCATCTCATTCACTACCTTGGCCACCCATTATTCAGCTAAAAGGAGGGCATTATTATGACCATCATCTATTTCCTGATCGGCTGTAGCGTGCTACTGGCATTATGCTTTTTAGCCGCTTTTTTCTGGGCCCAGCGCAGCGGGCAGAACGACGATCTATATACCCCCGGCATGCGCATGCTATTGGATGACGATCAAGACGAGGCCGCTGTAAAAAAATGATCGACATCACTTTTTCAGCCGATTGTCATCATTCTGTAAGCTGGCGCTTCCCCATAGTTTTACCCCATTAACAGCAATATGATTTTATGCAGCCTGACAAATTTTACTACGACAACAAGATCGTCCGCAATTTCGGTATAGCTACCGTTGTTTGGGGCATCATCGGCATGACGGTGGGCCTTATCGCCGCTATCCAGTTGTACCATCCCGGTGCCAACATGCACAACCAATTTACGACCTTCGGGCGGATTCGTCCGCTGCATACGAACGCCGTGATCTTTGCCTTTGTGGGCAATGCTATTTTTATGGGCGTTTACTATTCCCTGCAACGGTTGCTAAAAGCCCGGATGTTCAGCGACTGGCTGAGCAACATTCATTTTTGGGGCTGGCAACTGATCATTGTTTCGGCAGTCATTACCCTGCCTCTGGGATTGACTACCTCTCATGAATATGCCGAGCTGGAATGGCCTATTGATATTGCCATCACAGTTATCTGGGTGATTTTTGGCTGGAATATGTTCGGAACCATTTTTAAACGACGGGAACGCCATTTATATGTAGCAATCTGGTTCTATATCGCCACTTTTGTTACCATCGCTGTGCTGCACATCGTTAATTCATTTGAATTGCCGGTTTCAGCTTTTAAAAGTTATATGGTTTATGCCGGCGTACAGGATGCCCTGGTACAATGGTGGTACGGCCATAATGCGGTGGCGTTTTTCCTAACTACCCCCTACTTAGGCATGATGTATTACTTCCTGCCCAAAATGGCCAATCGCCCTATCTATTCTTATAAGTTGAGTATCCTACATTTCTGGGCACTGATCTTCATTTATATTTGGGCCGGTCCGCACCATTTGTTGTACACCACCTTACCCGGTTGGGCGCAATCTTTAGGCGTGGCCTTTTCCGTGATGTTGCTTGCACCTAGCTGGGGCGGTATGATCAATGGCCTATTAACGCTGCGTGGCGCCTGGGATAAAGTACGTGATGACGTGATCCTTAAATTTATGGTAGTTGGCCTGACAGCCTATGGCATGGCCACTTTTGAGGGCCCGATGCTATCATTGAAACAGATCAACAGTATAGCACATTTCAGCGACTGGATCATTGCTCACGTTCACGTAGGGGCATTAGGCTGGAACGGTTTTCTGACCTTCGCTATCCTTTATTGGCTAATCCCTCGCATCTATAAAACTGAATTATATTCTAAAAAGCTGGCTTCGTTCCACTTCTGGATCGGCACGCTGGGCATCATCTTTTATGCAGTGCCGATGTATTGGGCAGGCTTTACCCAAAGCCTGATGCTTAAAGAATTCACTGTTGAGGGCATGCTGAAATATCCTAACTTTTTGGAAACCACGCTACGCATTATCCCAATGCACGTCGTACGCTCGGTGGGTGGCGGTATCTATCTGCTGGGGGTAATCGTAATGGCTTATAACCTCATCCGTACCGCAAGGCAAGGCAGTCTGGTGGCCAATGAACCTGCCCAGGCCCTACCACTTGAGCCTATCCATACAATGGCTAAAGAAGCCGCTTGGCACCGTAGACTGGAGCGCAGGCCTATTCGATTTATGATCTTGTCGCTGATTGTAATTCTGATTGGCTCGATGATCGAACTCATGCCAACGCTAACTATTTCGGCAAATATACCGACCATTGCGAGCGTCAAACCTTATTCACCGCTCGAATTGCAGGGCCGTGACCTGTACATCCGCGAGGGTTGTTCAAACTGCCACTCTCAAACTGTGCGGCCGTTCCGCTCAGAGACTGAACGCTATGGCGAATACAGTAAGGCCGGCGAATTTGTTTACGATCACCCGTTCCTGTGGGGCTCAAAACGCACAGGCCCCGATCTGGCCCGCGAAGGTGGCAAGTATGGTAATGCCTGGCACTATAATCACCTGATGGACCCGCGCCTCATGTCGCCGGGCAGCATCATGCCAGAGTATGGATGGTTGTTAACTCAGAAATTGGATACCAGCACGACGGCCGCCAAGATCAGGGCGATGCAAACCCTGGGCGTGCCTTATCCGCAAGGATATGACCGGCAAGCCAATACAAACCTGGAAAAACAGGCCAAAGAGATAGCTGATAATTTATATATCGATCACATCAAGGTTAAAAAGGATAAAGAGATTGTAGCCATTATTGCTTATCTGCAAAGACTGGGTACCGACATCAAAGCCAATAAAACCGCACAAAAATAAAACGTCATGTTCAAACAGTTCACAGAAAACATATCGGGACATCAGATATATCTGATGTCTTCACTAGGCATTTTCCTGGTCTTTTTTATCGTCGTTGCCCTCCTGCTATTACGGACCAGGAAAACGCATATCAAATACATGAGTGACCTTCCGTTGGAAGACGGCAGCGAGATCCAACCTTCAAATATTTCTTAACATGAAGAAGTTATTAATTATACCGACCCTTTTTTTATTCATTCAAAGCGCCGGCGCAAAGGACGACAGCCTGATTAGCGATGAAATGAAAAACTATATCAGTTATGGCGTAATCGCTTTCATGCTGGTGCTGTTTGTGATTGTGCTGCTGGTTTTAATGCGGACATTCAGGATCATGACCCAAACTATACTGCGGCTGCAGGGCTATTCAAAGGCGGAGATTTATGAAATGGAGCACCCGGCCAAAAAGGAAAAACCGGCTCCTGTTTTGAAGGATAATAAAAAACTACTGAAACTGCTTTCATTAAAGCCGATGTCAGAAGAAAAAAGCATCCTGATTGAACATGATTATGATGGTATTCAGGAACTAGATAACCCGACGCCGGCCTGGTTTATGTGGCTGTTTTATGGCACAGTCATCTTCGGTCTTTGTTACCTGCTGATCTATCATGTCTTCGGTGTAGGGCAGTTACAGTATGACGAATACAAAACAGAAATTGCCCAGGCCGATATCGCAAAAAAAGCGTATCTGAGCAAGGCTGCCAACCGCGTGGATGAGAATACGGTGAAACTGGTAATCGACCCGGCTGTGCTGGCATCAGGCAAGGCTATCTTCAAACAAAACTGTGCGCCCTGTCACGGCGATAATGCCCAGGGCAACGTTGGCCCCAACCTAACCGATGATTATTGGCTGCACGGCGGTAAGATTAATGATCTTTTTAAAACAATAAAATATGGCGTGGCAGCAAAAGGGATGCCTACCTGGGAAAAACAGCTGTCGCCAAAACAAATCTCAGACGTAGCGAACTATGTCAAATCTTTGAAGGGCAGCGACCCGGCGAACCCGAAAGCAGCACAGGGTGAAAAGGAAGTGGAAATCGGCCAGAAACTGGCTCTAAAATAAAATGAATGAGTGAATTACTGGCGGTGAAGGAAACTGGCGAGCGAAAATGGATCTATCCACTTATTCGAAAAGGCGTGTATTACAAATGGCGTTCGGCCATCAGTTACCTATACCTGGTCTTCTTTTTTGCTGGGCCATTCATCCGTATAGGTGGCCAGCCCCTATTGCTGCTTAATTTTATGGAGCGGCACTTCGTAATCCTGGGCCAGGTTTTCTGGCCCCAGGATATCTTCCTTTTTATGCTGGCCTCGCTGGTTTTCCTGGTTTGCATCGTATTATTCACCATCGCCTTTGGCCGTATCTTCTGCGGCTGGATCTGCCCGCAAACTATTTTTATGGAAATGGTTTTCCGCAAGATCGAAGAATGGATTGAGGGCGATGCTCATCGACGAAAAAAACTGGACGCAGGCCCGTGGACTAACATTAAGATCGGTAAAAAAGTCGCCAAACACACTGCTTTTATTGCGGTGTCTTTCTTAATTGCTAATACTTTCCTGGCTTACCTGATCGGCAGCGAAAATCTGCTAAAGATTATTATCGAGCCCATTACTCAACATTGGGTAGGCTTCACCGGCATTTGGGTGTTCACACTGGTTTTTTATCTGATCTACAGCCAGGTTCGCGAGATTGTTTGTACGGTGATTTGTCCTTATGGCCGACTGCAAAGCGTGCTGATAGATGAACATACGCTGGTGGTGGCTTATAACGATGTCCGCGGCGAACCAAGAGGGAAGCTTCAGAAAAATGCTGACCCGTTTAACTTGAAAGGTGATTGTGTGGATTGCGGATTATGTGTATCCGTATGCCCTACCGGGATAGATATCCGCAAGGGCACGCAGCTTGAATGTGTAAATTGCACGGCCTGTATCGATGTTTGCGATGAGGTGATGGACAAAATCGGCAAACCGAAAAGTCTGATCGGGTTTTATTCAGAAAACATGATCCGGGTTAAAGAAAAACCATCCTTTACGCTGCGTATGAAAGGCTACGCAGCGGTAATCACCGTTATGTTAGCTGTATTGTGTTATTTCATTTTTAGCCGCAGTGATATGGATATGACCGTGATGCGCGGCGCCGGAACCCTGTACCAGGAGCAAGCCGGCGGTTATATCAGCAATATTTACAATGCCGAGATCATCAATAAAACCAACGAGGACCGACAGATAGCCATCCGTTCAGATGACCCCTCCATCAGAATAAAGTACATCCAGGCCCCGGGTACGGTTGCAAAGGGAGGCATGGTCAAAACGATGTTCTTCATCGAGATCCCGGCGACACATTTACATACCGCAAAAACGGATATCAACCTGCAGCTTTATACCGGCAAGCAATTAAAACAAACCATTAGTACCACCTTTGTAGGACCTGTTAACGATTAAAATTATGAACTGGGGAAAAGGATTAATTACCGGCATGGCCATCTTTATGCTCTTTATCCTGAGCATGTGTATTTATATGTTCCGCGTTCCGGCAGATGAGTACGACCATCAATATTATGAAAAGGGCTTAAGCTTTAATGCCGATCTGGCCAAAGAGCGGCTTGTAGTTGCAGATCGAGCTCAGCCACAGATCACAGTGGCAGGGACAGCAATAACCGTGACGTTTACCAGACCGGCCAAAGGAACTGCTAAGTTCATCAGGCCGTCAAGCGCGGCGCAGGATAAAAGCTTCGCTATTGAAACCGGCGACCAGACCGTGACAGCACTGCCAGTAGGGGCCTTAGCCAAGGGTCGCTGGAATTTGCTGCTGGAATGGCAAAGCGGGCAAAAACACTATTTATATCAGCAGCAAGTGACGTTATGATGTCGGCCAACCAGATCGCTTTTTATATCGGACTGTTCGGCAGTGTGCATTGTATCGGGATGTGCGGCCCACTGGCTTTCGCTATTCCGAGCTTTCATAGCCGCTGGTGGCTGGTAATGGTAGATAAGCTGCTCTATAATACCGGGCGTTTATTAAGCTATACGCTATTAGGCTACCTGATAGGCCTGCTTGGCAAACAGCTTTGGCTAGCTGGTTTACAGCAAAGCGTCAGTATCATCAGCGGCTTGCTCATCATAGCGGCAGGCCTATCCAGGCTATTAAAATCCAGGTTCGGCCAAACCCGGCTGCTGTCTGGCGTACTCGCTCCGGTCCAAAAAATGATCAGCTATGCGCTCAACCATCAGCTGGGCCATTTTATCGCGGGTGTTTTGAACGGCTTTTTGCCTTGTGGTTTTGTTTACCTGGCGCTGGTCGGCGCGGTCAATACCTCTTCGCCCACAGCCTCTGCTCAATATATGCTCTGGTTTGGCGCGGGCACCTTTCCGCTAATGCTGATCGCCACGATTGGTTCTGGTTATATCGGCCCGGTATTTCGTCGCCGGATTAATAAAGGAATGCCATTCCTCATGATCTTTTTGGGCTGCTGGTTCCTGTTACGCGGACTGAGCCTCGATATTCCTTACCTAAGCCCGGCTAAACAGCAGCAAGGCATTGCTATTTGTCATTAAAAAATCTTCTATGCCTGCTGTGGTTTACTCATAGGGCTTTCTCCATGACCTGGCCGGTTGAAGGACTGCTCAAATGTGATCAACATCATTTTAAAAGCGTACAATGGTCATGGTCTCTTTTTTTCGGCTACCGGATATTTGTGGTATTAAACGTATTCAAAAATGACAACGATAACTACAAATACCGCATGGGACGCCAAAGCTGCCACCCCGGTCAACACCAACACTTTATTAGCTAAATGGAACTTGCTCATGGAAAGCCAAGCAGAACGCATTACCCTGTGGTTCCTGGTTTCCTTACTCTTTCAGGGAATTTTGATCTTACCTGTTCCGGCAGCATTGATCTATTATGCTAATGCACCGGTCGCAGTGCTGGCTGTGACGCTGACCCTTTTCTTTGCCAACATCATCGCCGGAATGGGCGGCGCCGGGATCAAAACATTGCTCTGGCTGTTTGCTGCAAGCTTATTGATCCACCTGCTAATGATCCTGGTATTTATTATTTAAATTGATGATCAGCTTGTTATGATACCTAAAACCATGAAAGCAGCCGTGATCCGAAAGTTCGGCGCACCGCTGCAAATCGAAACTGTGCCGGTAAAAACACCACATGCTGGACAGATCCTGGTGAAAGTGATTGCCTGTGGTGTTTGCCATACCGACTTACATGCTTGCAACGGCGACTGGCCGATAAAACCCACCTTACCTTTGATACCAGGCCATGAAGCCATTGGTTATGTAGTAGCGCTGGGCGCAGATGTCCAGGGTGTAAAGGAAGGCGATATCGTGGGCGTGCCCTGGCTGCACAGCGCTTGCGGCTGCTGTGAATATTGCATCACGGGCTGGGAAACCCTTTGCGGAACTCAACAAAATGGCGGGTATAGCGTGGACGGCGGTTTTGCTGAATATGTACTGGCCGATCCACGCTACGTAGCACATTTCCCCCAGGGTATCAATTTTACGGAGATGGCACCGATCATCTGCGCCGGAGTGACCGTTTACAAGGGACTCAAAGAAACAGAGGTAAAACCGGGTGAATGGGTAGCCATTTCCGGTGCTGGCGGCCTGGGTCATCTGGCCGTACAATATGCTACGGCAATGGGAATGCATGTCGCCGCAATTGATATCGCCGATAACAAACTGGAGCTTGCTAAAACGCTGGGCGCACAATTGGTGGTAAATGCCGCCAAGGAAGACCCAGGAGCCTTTCTGCAAAAAGCCACCGGCGGTATGCACGGGGTGCTGGTTACCGCCGTTTCGCCGATCGCCTTCCAGCAGGGCATTTCTGCCTTGCGCCGTAAGGGTACCATCGCCTTGAATGGCTTGCCTAAAGGCCATTTCGACCTCTCTATTTTCGACACCGTGTTAAACCGCTATACTGTGCGTGGCTCAATTGTCGGCACCCGTAAGGATATGCAGGAGGCGGTGGCTTTCGCCGTTGAAGGAAAAGTCAAAGCCACTGTCCATGCGGCCAGGCTGGAAGATATTAACGAGGTATTTGACCAAATGAAAAAAGGCCAAATCGATGGCCGGGTGGTTTTAGAGATTGCCCATCCGTAAAAGCAACAAAAGCTTAAAAACAGAATTTCGGATCAATAAAAAAAGGGTGAAAAATATTCACCCTTTTGCGTTTTTACAAGTCCGTGGATCATCAATACCCGCCCATCGAACACCTCACTCTATAGTTTATTAAATAATATCGCGATCAATAACAGCTCGCTAAACAGCCATACTAAATAATTGGGTGGTGGGTTGCGCGGCCCAGAGCCGGGCATCCAAACAAAAGCAGATGTTGCGCAGAAAACGCTCGCCCAAACTAGTCACCCGCATCCCATCAGCAAACAATTCCACCAAGCCGTCGTCTTCCAGATCACGCAAGCGTTTCACTGCAGCCTTTATAGCCGGTAATTCTAGTTGTTGTTTCCAGTTTGCTTTGCCTTTACACATAATATCCAGTATATGCCGGCGCAGCACGAGGTCTTCTTCAGAAAGCACATGGCCTTTCAGCAAAGGTAATTCGCCGGCCGCTGTTTTGGCCAGATACTCTTCTACCGTTTTAACATTTTGGGCAAAACCGTACCAGGAATCGCTGATTGATGATACACCCAGCCCGATTAGCAATTGGGTATGTTGATGGGTATAACCCATAAAGTTGCGGTGCAGAGTGCCAATTTCTGCCGCCCTCAGTAATTCATCACCAGGCAACGCAAAGTGGTCCATACCAATCTCCTGGTAGCCGTAGGTGCTCAGCAAGCTGCGCCCTGTATCGTGTAACTTCGCTTTCAGTTCGGGTGCCGGCAGGTCCGCTTCCGTAAAACGGCGCTGGCCGGGTTTGATCCAGGGCACATGTGCATAGCTATAAAAGGCAATACGGTCCGGCTTCAAGTTGCTGACGATATTCATGGTATTGATCAGGCCCTCCATGCTTTGCAGCGGCAGGCCATAGATCAGGTCATAGTTGATGGAAGTATAACCGATGCGACGGGCCTCCTGGGTTACCGCCAATACCTGTTCAAAGGTTTGATGGCGATTGATGATAAACTGCACCTTAGGATCAAAATCCTGAATGCCCAGGCTTAGGCGTCGGAAGCCGAGGTCATATAAAGTTTTCAAATGGGCCGGTGTCGTATTGGCGGGATGTGCTTCGAAGCTAAATTCCGCGTGTGCGTGTACTTCGGCACCTTCCAGCAAACCAGTGATTAGGCGACGCAAGTTCTCCGGGCTGAAAAATGTGGGTGTACCGCCGCCCAGGTGGATCTCCCGGATGACCGGCTTTTCGCCAAGTACAACGTTATACATTTCCCACTCCTTTAAAACAGCCTGAATGTAGGGTTCCTCCACACCGTGGTTTTTGGTGATACGCTTATTGCAGCCACAATAGGTGCATAAGTTCTCACAAAAAGGCAAATGGACATACAGGCTGATGCCGGATGTGCCGTTACTTTCATCAAAAGCAGATTTGAGGCTTTTTTTCCAGTCAGTTTCCGTATAGGTCTGATCATCCCAATAGGGCATGGTCGGATAGCTGGTATACCGCGGAACGGCAATATTATATTTGCTGGTCAGTTCTTTGAGTTGTTGCTCCATATCAGGTATGTTCGATCTTTTCAGGTTCAGGTAGTTGGCAGTTCTTCGCACAGGCACAGGCTTTACCCACACACTTGCCGGCCTGCCAGAGATCAAGATTTTTAATCGTTTGGTCAGCAATCTCCTGAAGTGCTTCGCGCGTCAGATAAGCCTGATGCGGCGTGATCAGCACATTAGGATGGCTCATCAATTTTACCAACAGCGTATCCTTGGCCACATCTGCATGGTGATCTTCAAAAAAGAGTCCTTTTTCGAATTCATATACATCGAGGCCCAGGTAGCCTACGCGATGGTTCTCTAATGCCCGCAGTATGCTGGCGGTGTCAATAAGTAGTCCGCGCGAAGTGTTAATCAGCATCACGCCCGGTTTCATCCGGGCCAGGGTTCGTTCATTGATAAAGTGGCGGGTATCTTCCGTCAGCGGGATATGCAGCGAAATGATATCGGCGCTTTCCAGTAATTGCTCCAGTGATACCTGTCGTATATGGCGCAGGTTGCGGGCATGCTCAAGGTCATAGCCAACGACCTTACAACCCATGCCATTATAAATGGCTGCGACCGCCTGACCAGTATAGCCGAGGCCGATCACGCCGACCGTTTTTCCAGAGAAGGTAAAGCCGACGAGGTCATCGTTCCGGAAATCGAAGTTATGACTATGCTGATCCGCTTTCATCATTTGCCGGTTGAGGGCGAAGGCCATACCGACTGCATGTTCAGCGACCGCCTGGGGGGAATACGACGGTACGTTGGCTATTTTGATGCCGGCAGTGTTTGCGGCCTGCCGGTCGATGTGGTCGGTCCCGGCAGAGCGGGTGACGATATAGCGAATGCCGAGGTCAGCGAGTTGTGCAATTACGGGTGCCGACAGATCATCGTTCGTAAATACAATGACAGCATCCTTGCCTTTGGCAAATATCGCTGTATCTGGCCCCAGTGCGTTGGAAATTAGCGTGATATCATGCTTTTTCCGGTTGGCCTTCGCCAGGTATTCCTTTTCAAAAGGCTTAATGCTATAAGCTACCGCTTTCATTCTTGTTAGATTTGATTTACAAAGCTATCGTTGCGGTAGCGCCTGCAGAATGAGCGGCGTCAGTTCAAATAATGATGGATATCAATTTTTCATCTTTTCAAGCTTGTCTGGATTGAGCAGCGTGATGAGGCTGCCTTTCTTTTCGATCAGGCCTTCATCCTTAAAATCGGATAAGGTACGGCTGACGGTCTCGGTGGCCATGCCAGCCATCGCCGCCAAGTCTTCGCGGGTCATCTTGAACCCTTCGGCGGCAGCGCCACCCTGGCGGTACAGACGTATCATCGCCTCGGCCATCCGCTTGCGCACGGAGTGATAAGCTAACTGCATCAGCTGATCCTCTTTTTCACGGATGTCGTTGGCCAGCAGCTTGATGAACTCGCGAGCTACTTCCGGATACAGGTTCAGCAACTGCTCCAGCTGGTCCTTCGGAATCAGCACCACCACGCTGTCTTCCAACGCGGTCGCCGTATCGGTATATGCTTCATTGGCGAGTAGTGCGTTTACGCCCAGGTATTCCTCCCCGCCCACGATGCCGGTCATTAGCTCCCGGCCGTCCTCGGCCAGCCGGATCGTTTTGATCTTGCCACTAATGACCAGGTAGATCCCATTTGCGCGGTCTCCGTCGTAATAGATGACCTGGTTCTTCTTGAATGCGCGGCTGCGGCGTTCCTGGATGATCTTTTTCAACTCATTCAAGCCTTCATTCTTGCCAATAAGTGTTCCCAAGCGGTCAAGCGAGCGGCTATAAAATTCCTTTTGTTGTTCTTGTTTCTTAAAGCGGGTCTCGATTGCGTTCAGTAGTTCAATATCGTCGAACGGTTTGGTCAGGTAGTCATCGGCACCCATTTCCATACCTTTGCGCAGGTCGAGCCTTTCTGCTTTGGCCGTCAGGAAAATGAAAGGAATCGCTGCCATTTCCGGGTTCTTATTCAGCATATATAACACGCCGTAGCCATCAAGCTCGGGCATCATGATATCACAGAGGATAATATCCGGCGACTGGCGTTGTGCCAGTTCCACACCGGTCTTGCCGTTGGGTGCTTCAATGGCTTCGTAACCGGCAAGTTGCAGGATTTCCATCACATTCTCACGGATGTCGTCGTTGTCTTCAATGATGAGTACTTTCTTTTTCATGTTGTCGGGAATGTCATAGTGAATAAAGTGCCCTGGTTGACATTGCTTTTAAAGATCACGTGGCCGTTCATCAGCCCGGCATAGCGGGCGACAATGTTCAGGCCGAGCCCCGTTCCGGGAATATTGCCGGTATTGTGGGCGCGGAAAAAAGCCTCAAACAAGTGTTTCTGGTCTGCTTCGGGTATACCGATGCCATTATCTTTGATGGTGATCACACAGGCTGAAGGACCGATCTCCGTACTGAATTCAATAAAGGTGTTCTCGCCCGAATACTTGATGGCATTGGCGATCAGGTTAGTCACGCAATGACGGAGCAGATTTTGGTCGAGGTTAACTATGCTCGCCGTCCCGGTGTGCTGGTAAATAATATTTTGATTTTGTTTGGCAACCAGTTGGAGTTCCTCTGTTACCTCTTCAGCAAATTTTATCAGGTCGAATGGAGTACAGGTAGCCGATACTTTACCAGCTTCCAGTTTCTCTAGAGATAGAAAGTCATTGAGTATCCCGGTTAAGATGCCTATCGAGCCCTTAATTTTAGCCACATGTTTCCGGATATTCGCATTGTCGTAAGGCTGGGCATATTTTTCGATGAGCGAGGCAGAAAGTTGCACCGCGCTTAACGGTGTGCGAAATTCATGCGACGCCATAGAAACAAAACGGCTTTTGAGCTGGCCAAGCTCTTTTTCCTTTTCCAGGGAGGTACTGACCTCTTCTTTCGCTTGCTGCAGGGCCAGCACCGAATCTTTCAGCGAGGAGGTACGGCTTTCCACCAACTCTTCCAGGTGTGCTGCGTACTCCTTTAACTGCTCCTCAGCCTCCTTCTCACGGGAAAGGTCATGTATAAAGCCGGTAAATATCTTGCGATCCAGAAACTGTACCTCGCTGACGCCAAGGCGAAAGGGAAAGGTGGTGCCGTCTTTGCGCAGTCCGGTCACCTCGCGGCCGATGCCAATGATATGTGGTTCGTGCGTACGCTGGTAGCGAGCTATATATTCATCATGCTGCGCTTTATAGGGCTGCGGCATGAGCATGGAAATGTTATTGCCGATCACTTCTTCTGTACTGTATAAAAACAGCTTGCAGGCCGCAGGGTTGATGGATTCGACGATCCCTCGGTTATCAATGGTGATGATGCCATCGATGGCATTGTCTATGATTGCTTTAAGCAAGGCCGCGCTTTCCATTCGTTATTTCGTTCTGTGATTATTGTCACAAATATCAAAAATTTATGGGAAAACAAAATGTAACCATATACACCCAAAAACGTGATCCTGATCATTTTCCGTTATTCATACTGCTCAAAGCGCCTGTTTTTCAACCTCAGCCGAATGCATTTCCTCATTTGTGCGCGTATCCGAGCTCTTAGACGCTGTTTATGACCGGGATCACACCCTGAGCTAACAGGCGTCATTTGTTGGCCGGAAGACAGCTGCTACCTTCGTTCATAGTTCCTATCATCCTTCAATACAGCTTTATGAAAACTATTTTAATGATCAGCGACCAAAGCCCGGAGGCAGCCCATGCCGGCCGCTTTGCCCTCGAGCTTGCCCGAGCCGCCCGGGCCGACCTGCTCCTTGCTTATACTGTCCCTGCGACGCCCATCCGGAAAACCCAGCTGGTACCTGCAGGCAACCTCGATGAACCGGACGAGCTCTTGGCTAATTCTTCAAAGAACAACTTTACAGAAGGCTGCTACCAGCCGAAGATCTCGAATCTGGATATTTCTGACTACCTGCTAGATGACCTGGTGGCACTAATCTACCGGCAAGGGATTTGGCTGATCATAGAAGGAATGCCCGAACATACAACTACTAGTGCAAGGCCAAAGCTTAACCGGCAGTCGCTCCTGAACCGGGTACGTTGTCCTTTGCTGCTCATGCCGGAACATGTGCCAGTGCGCCTACCAGAGCGCATTGCTTACCTGGCCGATCTGCGCTATTGTCGCAGGGAGGTTTTGCTTTTTTTGAACGAACTGGCCCAAGCGCTGGCTGCACGGCTGACCGTTGCAAACCTGGCCGCAAAGGGGCTGGCCGATATCGTGGATAGTTATGCCGCCGAACTTTTCCGAAAGGATGTACTGCCTTATACTTCACAGGTCGAGGTCAGCCTGAACAATATTCGCGAGCGTAACCTGCATAAAGCGGCCGATGTGCTGATTCACGGGATGCAGCAAGATTGGCTGGTGCTGGTGAATCATCGTTATCATTTTGAAGAGCTGATCGGACGCCAGCTCGGTGATACCTTGCCGCCAGAGCTTACCGTACCGCTGCTCATCTTCCCTTTATAATATAACATGAAAACACCGACTACCAATTCCAATAGTATTAATGCAGAAATCCAGTTCTTAGATGGTCCTCATTCCCGGCTGAAAGAATTGAAGTTCACATTGCAGACGATGGCCGACCTGGTTCGCGGCTTGCGGGCCCTGCATTTTATCGGCCCCTGTATTACAGTCTTCGGTTCAGCCCGATTCGGCGAGGATCACCCGTATTATGAACAGACACGGCAGGCGGCCGCCGCTTTTGCCCGGCTAGGCTTTACCATTCTGACGGGTGGCGGCCCCGGACTGATGGAAGCTGCCAATCGCGGCGCACGGGAGGCCGGGGGACACTCTGTAGGCTGTAATATCCAGCTGCCGGTGGAGCAAATGCCAAACCCATTCCTGGACAAGTGGGTAAATATGCGACATTTCTTCCTGCGCAAGGTGCTTCTGGTTAAATATTCTTTTGCTTTTGTGGTGATGCCCGGCGGCTTCGGTACGCTGGATGAATATTTCGAAGCGCTTACGCTGATCCAGACACATAAGATCCATGACTTCCCGGTTATCATTTTCGGAAAGGACTATCACCGTGAGCTGCTGGACCATGTAGCTGTGATGCAGCGCTACGCAACGATCGCCGAGGCCGATAGCCGCCTGTTCCTGGTTACCGATGACCTGGACGAGGCCTTAGCGCTAATCCGGGAGAAAAGCATCCGCAGGTTCGGGCTAAAACCTTTACAAAAAAGAAAACCGCTGCGCTGGCTATTCGAGCGAGCCTGAGAATGACCAGCATCACCTTTTAAGCTGCCGCCGGTCATGGAACCACGGCCGGCCTATTTTTAATTTTACCCCCGATTTAATTCTTCGATCATGATTGAGATAAAATACTTGACCGCCGCAGAAGCGCTGGAGATTGTAAAACCCGGCAACCGGGTATTCATCCACGGCAGCGCTGCCACGCCGGTGGTCCTGGTGGAAGCCTTGCAGGAGCGTCACCATGAATTATATAATGTAGAACTGGTGAGCATCACCACGCTGGGCAACGTCAACTTTGACCGGCCCGAACACCGTAAATCTTTTTTCTTCAACTCGCTGTTCGTTTCGGCAGCCACCCGCAAAGTGGTTAACAGCGAGGACGGCGATTATGTACCGATCTTCCTGAGCCAGATTCCGCAGCTATTCCGCAAGAATATTCTGCCCATCGATGTGGCCCTGATCCAGGTGTCACCGCCAGATACTCACGGTTATTGCTCGCTGGGTACCTCGGTGGATATCGCACGGGCAGCTGTCGATACAGCCAAACATGTCATCGCCCAGGTAAACCCGCTTATGCCGCGCACACACGGGGAAAGCTTTGTGCATATAAGCAAGCTGAACGCTATGGTCTGGCATAACAGCGAGCTGCCGGAGGTGAATTATGATTTCCAGACCACTGCAGTGATCGAGAAGATCGGCTACCACGTAGCTTCGATGATCGAGAATGGCTCGACACTTCAATTGGGTATCGGTGCTATTCCTGACCAGGTTTTGAAGAACCTGACCACACACCAGCACCTCGGATTACACACCGAGATGTTTTCGGACGGGATCATCCCGTTGATTGAGCGCGGCGTAATCGATAACAGCTGCAAAAAGCTGAACGTAGGACGTTCAGTCACCTCTTTTACGGCGGGTACGCGCAAATTATATGATTTCGTGAATGACAATCCGGCGATCAGGGTGATGGATATCAGCTATGTCAATGATACGAGTATCATCCGGCAGAACCCGAAAGTGACGGCCATCAACAGTGCTATCGAGATCGACCTGACGGGGCAGGTATGCTCGGATTCCATCGGCACCTACGAATATTCTGGTATCGGCGGCCAGATGGACTTTATCCGCGGCGCTTCATTATCCGAAGGCGGCCTGCCGATCATTGCCTTGCCCTCGCAGACCAATAAGGGCGTAAGCCGCATTGTGCCCTTCCTGAAAGAAGGTGCCGGCGTGGTAACCACGCGCGGGCATGTGCATTGGGTCGTGACGGAGTACGGTATCGCTAATTTGTTTGGCAAAAATTTGAAACAACGCGCCCTGGCCCTGATTGATTTGGCGCACCCTGATCACCGGGAACAACTGGAAAGAGCTTACTTTAACCGCTTTGAACATGCCTGATCATTAGTACAGAGGTGCAAATGACGACGATCATACAGAAAAATGATGACGGTCATTTGGCACACGGGCATCGTGTACGATCTTCGTTGTCACAATCAATCCAAAAATACCCAATGGATACTATGTTGCTGAATTCATCCAGAACACTGCAATTTTATGTGGTCGCTAAGCGCTGGAGCGCTGACCTGGAATTTTTCCGACTGGAGAGCAGTTTCCTGCAACGCCTGCTGGATCGCTGTATCGGGCAGTTTAACGGGCAGCCTAAATGGCAGCAAATGGTCAAGACCAGCCGGGACCTGCGGGAACTGGAACGTCTGATAGACGTCGACCTGCTAAGTCGCCAGCTTACCCAACTGGAACTGATGGCCGAGGATGTGATCCCCGAGGATGCAGACGCTCTGACGGAATCACAGGTCAAGCTGGAACAACTGATGGCCGGACTGACCCGTCGCTTTCGCGATGTTAAGCAGGAGGTCTTCACACTGGTGCTGGATGCGCGGGCCGCTGAGGCCAGCACCGATTAACTAAATCGATTACCCCCTACAGGCACCGTGAATTTTACGAGCGCTTTTCTTTTTTAGGTGCGAATGATGAGTGTCATTTTTCCGTCGTAGTATGCGTCATTCTTTGGCCGCCGCTTTTGCGGGAACTTTGATTATTAAATCGAAGATCATGAGCACAGCGAACCAATTTTTCAAAACCTGTTCAGCAGCCGGGCTGTTGATGTTGCTATCTTTCACTACTGCCCTGGCGATCATACGGGATACTTCCCTGAACGCGGAGATTCGTCGCGAGGTACAAAACGGAGAACTGAATAATAAACTTTATTACCCTGCCTCTGTGGCGCGATTCTATGCCAAAAACGGTTACCAGGCCGCCTGGATCAAACCGCAGGGCGGCATGGGCCATGCCTGGCAGGCTATGTTGATGATCGACTGCGTGTTGCAGTTCGGCCTATCACATCAGGATTACCATCCACAGGATCTGACCTATGATGGGCTGCATGCCATCCTGGATACACCGGGCAAGGTTAGCCTGCAATTGGGGGCGCGGTATGAGTTGCTGCTCACAGATGCCCTGCTTACACTGATGAACAACCTGCATTATGGCAAGCTGAACCCGGATTATGCTCCCAGCCGCATAGATCACGAGGCTTCGCTACCCTTCAATGCCGGCGATATCCTGCTGGCAGGTTTAAAGGGCACGGATATTTTGCCGGCGATTACCGGGGTGCAGCCTAAGACAAAAGCCTATACAGAACTTCAATACCGTATGCATTTGCTGGAAGGTATCTACCAGGACGATTGTTATGAAGTGCCCCAGGCCGAGGTGCGCAAAATTGCCATCAATATGGAAAGGCTGCGCTGGGCCGAAACCCCAGACAGCATTTATATGCAGATCAATATCCCGACTTATACGCTAAAATTATTTCTGAAGGATACGATCAGGCAATTCAAGGTGATTGTAGGTAAACCGGCTACGCCTACACCAACTTTGCAGAGCGAAATCCGCCACCTGACCACTGCGCCTGAATGGAAGGCGCCGGCCAAAATTTTCCGCAAAGAGGTATTGGTAAAAGCACTGGCTGATACCACCTATCTGGAAGCCAACCATTTTGCGATTTATGATACGCAAGGTCGGTATGTGGAGCATGATCGGGCGAACCTGCTGCGCATCCAAAAAACGCCCGCAAACTATTTTGCACGACAATCAGCCGGTTGCGACAACGCACTGGGGTTGGTCGTCTTCCGCTTTCCAAACCTTTATAATGTTTATCTCCATGATACCCCCGAACAGCAATTGTTTAAGCGGAGTGCCCGCGCGTTTAGCCACGGTTGCATCCGTGTGGAAAAGGCTGAGGAACTTGCCGCGCTGCTTTTGCAACAGGATGGCTCTTCCTCAAAGATACCAAGCCTTCGTGATGGCATGCACCACTACGTCACCCGCAATATTAATCTAAAAAAACCGATGCCGCTGCGTATCACTTATCTTACTTGCGGGATAGGTGAATGGGGTTTGGTAAGCTATCCTGACATCTATGATCTGGACAAAAGATTGGAAATAGCCATGTATGGCACGGACGCCCTCTTAAACTCGAAGAAAAAATGAATATATAGCACTGGCTTTTGCAGCGCATAGGCCTGAGCTCCAACTAGGCTCAACCTGGCAACGACTGGCTGGGACAAACTAAAATCAGCATAAGAAATTATTTATCTTTCATCAGAGGTCTTTCTTTTTAAATAACCTTAAGGCAAAAAACAAAGGCACCAGTATCCAAACCAGCTGCATGAGCAGGGAGAATACGATGCCGGAGCCACTTCCGAAGAACTGCTGGTACAGCGCGCCGGTATAGCCCATTAGTGCTGAGATATCAAGTTGCAAAAGAATCAAAATTCGCGCCAGATCAATAGGGTTCAGAGCGGTCAACACTATCATTGCCTTTTCCAGCGGATAATCTGCAAACGCGAATAACACCAGAAGTACCAGTCCGTCGAAAATGATGGAAAAATAGAACCAGAGCATGAGCGCCAGTCCGATGCCTTTGGCCTTATCCCGGCAGATCACAGAAGTGAGAAATGCCAGGGAAACGAAACTGAGGGTGAGCAGACAGCCGGAGATCACGAGAGTGACCCCGGTAATAGAAAACGCGAACAGTGCTACCGGGATACCGACGCCGATGAAAAATGCCAGTAATATAGAACTGCTAATGCCAATGAATTTGCCTAGTAGGATACTGCGACGGCTAATGGGCTGTGCCACCAGCATTTCGGTAAACTCGGCAGCGTTAAAAAAGTATGTTGTCGCATAGACCACGCTAACCAGCGGAACGATGATCAGAATAATAGTGGTGATGCTTACCAGCCCTTTGGTCACATCGGCATCCGACATGAAAATGGTTAGACTAATCGCCAGCAGCAACAACGTATAAGCCAGCAGCACTTTGCTTCTGACAATATCAAAAATAATGTATTTGGCAATTTTTAACATGGTGTTGTAGCTAACAGCCGGGGCAGTGCCCTGCTTAATTTTTGTTCGCCGGTCTCCGCTTTCAGGTCCGGCAGTGTTTTAAAGAATTTTACTTTGCCCTCAAAAAGATAAAGGATATGGTCAGAGATCTCATCGGCCTCGCTCAAAATATGCGAGGTGATCAGCACCAGCTTGCCGTTCGCCCTTTCGGCTACGATCTTTTCCTTCAAGGCTTCGGCGGCGAGAGGGTCGAGCCCGGCAGACGGCTCATCGAGGATCAATACATCCGGGCTAAACATAAAGGCCAGCGCGGCGCTCACCTTTTGCAACGTACCACCAGAAAGCGTGCGCATTGTTTTCTGATACATGCTTTCAAGCCTGAAGGTTTTCAGCAGATCGGTATCGGAAGCGTCCTGCCGGCGGATATCCATTACCATTTTGAATAACTGGCCAATCTGCATATTATAGGGGTAATGCCCAATCTGCGGCATATAGCCGATATAACTTTTATAATCAAAAGTATTCAAAACAGGGCGCCCCTTGAACAATACCGAGCCACTATCGGGTATCACCATGCCCAGGATAGATTTGATGAGCGTGGTCTTACCTGAAGCGTTCGGCCCCAGGATGGACACCACCCCGCCGGCATTGAAACCGCAACTAACATTCCGGAGCACTTCCAGCCGGCCAAATTTTTTTTGCAGCCCTTCGACCGCTATGATCTTTTCCATGGTCTTATTCTTGGTTTTTCGTCTTTTACAGATTCCGGGGTAATAGAGGGGATCGCGCGTTCCACCTTATCGATCAGGTTAACGATAAAGCTGCGCATCAGCATCACGCTTTGCGGGTTCTGCTCGATGATCTGCGCATACAAGCTGACAGGGCGATACGGGATATCTCCAGCCCCATCCTTGTTAAGGTCATAACCTTCGTATTTATCCCAGTAATTGTTTTCAAAATAAATTTCCTTCAATGTGCCATTGGTGGTCACATCAAAAGAGTTCCCAGTGTAGTTGTTCCGGGTAAAATGGTTCTTGTTACAACTGGCCAGCACGCGCATGGCCCAGCCGTTGGAGATAAAATCATTCCCAGTGACGATGATGCGGTCAGAGTTTTCCATGTAGATCCCCGTGGTATTGCGGATAAAATGGTTACCCTCAATGCGCGCATCGGTAATCTCTTTTAGCAGTACACCATATATGGTACTGCCCCAGTTCTCGATAAAAGTATTGTTCAGCATGGCAATTCGGCGCGTGTACATCACCGATACGCCGGAGCCATTATTTTTAAAGGTATTATGGCGATAGGTATCATCATCAGAAAACATAAAATGCAAACCGTAGCGGATATTTTTTTCACTCAGATTATCTTCGACAAGACATTTTTTAGCGAACTCGAAATAGATCCCGTCGCGGTGTTGGGTGATATGGTTCCCACGGATCAGCACTTCCTTGCATTTCCAAAGGTGAATTCCGTTACCTGAATTCTCGATATCATTGGAACCGGATATCTGGTTGCCCAGGACTTGGATATGCAGGCAATTAGAAAGGTAGATCCCAAAAAAGTTATTGCTCAGGATATTGTTGCTCAGTGTGACATATTTGGCGTTGCTTACCCTGATGGCGGCAAAATCGCGCATAGATCCGGTCTTGGTATTGATCAGCATAAAGCCGTCCAGTTTTACATGACTGGCGGTAATGGTCACTACTTCTTCGCGAAAGTTGGCATCCAGTACCGGCCGGCCCTCGCCTAACACGGTAAGCGGTTTATCGATCAGCGTATTCGATGAAAGATAGGTTCCTTTTTTTACGCGGATGGTATCTCCGGCTCCCGCCAGTGCTACAGCCTGCCGCAGGGTCTGGATAGCCGCCCGCGGGGCGACAACGATGGTTCGGGCTGCTGCTGCAACCGGGAACAGCCCACAATAAAGAATCAGGAGCAACAAGGTTTTCATTAGTAATCTTGTTTTAATAAGGTTGGCCAGTCAAAAATGCTCGCCGCCGGATCATGTTTCGCGTTCTCCGCAGCACTCCGATTCACAAAGGCCGACAAGTTGGCGCCCATAGGCGAGGCCACTGAAGTGTCGTGCAGGAACCAGGCTTTCCGGGCGTCCGAAAAGGCCCCTGGATGCGCAAAATCGTTGATCAAAAAGGTACTTGCTGCTTCATTGGTGATCGCCGGATTTTGTTTCAGGAAAGCCGCCATACATTCGACCCCGTCAAATTTATAGACTTTGCCTTTGCCGGTCACCAACTCGGCAGCGAAGTGTTTATCCATGATCGTCATTTTGCAATGTGCGCAGGATTCTTTGCCGTACTGAATAGGTTCAGGGCCCCGGCTGCAGGCGGCCAGCAGGATGCAAATCAGCAGCAGAATAGCATTTAACTGTTTCATGATCTTTGATTTGATGAACTTCGCGGATGATAAAAAAGAGCGACAGCAGCGAGCAATCCGCCAAGGCCTACCAACAACCCGCCGGTATCCGGTAAAGAACCGGCGGTAAAGTTGAGTAGCTGTTTGTAACCGAACAGCGGCGGCTGATAATACATACCTTCCACTTTGATAGCGGCATGGGGGTTCAGTTGGTGACCATAGTTATACTCCCACTGGTAAAAGTCGCCAAATCCGACGATGGCGAAAAAGCAAAGGCCGATGAACCAGGTGAGCAGTAGTTTCCGGCTTTTTAACGCAGCTGACAATATCCCGATCAGCGTCAATGCGCTGAATACATAAGGCAGGATCTTAAACTCTTTAAAGTCATCCACAGAAATGAACTTCATACCGATGTAATGATTCAGGCCATTGATCTGTGCGATATTGCCCGACAGTCCGTTAAGCCATATCTTCATTTCCAGCCCTTCCGGGTATTGCGGTGCATCCAGTAAAATCTGCCAGAGAGGAAAAAAATAGGCGCTCAGCATCAGCCCACAGCTAATGATGATCAGCGCTCTTGTATGGGTTTTCATGATCGTGAATTTTGCATAGCGCATGGCCCGGTGACCGGAACTATACGCTATGCTTTCAGATTATTTGGTTACCGGATTTTCGCCGATAGAGAATTTGATAGGTACATTGGCACCTGCGGGTGATACCCTGAAGTAGCCCTGCATTTCCTGATGGAGCGCTGAGCAAAAGTCTGTGCAATAGAAAGGAATAATTCCTGGCAGACCCGGAACCCATTTCAAGGTACAGGTTTCGCCCGGCATGATCAACAGTTCGGCGTTATTCGCTCCTTTAATAGCGAAACCGTGAGGTACATCCCAATCCTGCTCCAAATTGGTTACATGCACATAAACCTCGTCGCCAACTTTAATGCCTTCGATATTATCTGGTGCCAGATGCGAGCGGATTGCGGTCATGTAAACATCCACGCGGTTACCGTTTCTGACAACCTTGGTATCCTTTTCAGACTTGGTTACATAAGCATTTTTGTTATCGTCCAGCTTAAAGAACTTAACCTGGTTCTTTAATATCTTATCAGCAGGTATCATCTGTGCATAGTGCGGTTCACCGATCGTAGGAAAATCGAGCAACAGCTTCATTTTGTTCCCGGCAATGTCGATCAGCTGGCAAGCCTGTGCAAGTTCCGGCCCGGTAGGCAGATATCTGTCTTTAGTGATCTTATTTAATGAAAGCAGATATTTACCAAAAGGCTTTTTGGAGTCGCCGCCTACAACAGAAAGGTGACCGGGTGAATAATAAGAAGGTATCCTGTCGGCAATCTCCAGATTATCTACTTTCCATTTCACAACTTCTGAAGAAACGAACATCGTAGTATAGGCATAGCCTTTATTGTCAAACTCCGTGTGCAGAGGGCCTAATCCTGGTTTTTTAACTTCGCCGTGCAGTACCGCTTCATATTTCAGTACCGGTATATTACCGTCCACCATGCCGTCATATTGTTTCTTATCGATAGCATTCAGCATTTTTTGATAAGAGAAAACCGGGATCACAGCGGCGAGTTTACCACTTGCAACGATGTTTAATCCATCTGGACTCACATCTACGCCATGCGGTGATTTGGGGCAGGGCATATAATAAACCAATCCCGGGAATTTGGTGACATCTATGACCTGTGTACCGGTTTCTATCACTGAAGTAGCGGTATGCGTGTTTTCATTATAAGTGTTGTGGGCATATTTAGCGGGGATTTTGGTTCCCTTTCCCGCAGCAATCAGTTCTTCCGCCCTTTTCCAGTTTACGGCCATGATGAAATCCTTATCCCGCTGGCTTGCGTTCACTTCCAGCAAGGTATGCGCCTGCTCGGTATTGTAACAGGTAAAGAATATCCAGTCATGAGACGGCCCTTTGCCGGCATGCGCCAAGTCATAATTGAAAGGCGGAACGATTAACTGAAAAGCCAGGTTCATCGCCCCGTTGTCCTTATTTACCTTGACAAATGACACCGCGCCTTTAAAAGTTTGTTTAAAGCTGCTGATGGGGTTATCAGTTTTATCGTCGTCAAGCGGCTCGCTGAAACGCGTATTCCCTACTACGTATTCGGTATTTTCGGTACAAAATGGAGAAGCATGATTACCACCGATATTCGGCAATTCCAATATTTCAGTAGTTTTAAATGTTGCCAGGTTAATCCGGGCAATTCTCGGCGTATTGTTACCGTTGATGAACAGCCAGCGCCCGTCATCCTCGCCATTGGTTTTTGACAACTCAGGGTGGTGCGAATCATCCCAGGGAACGAAGCCATGCGATGTATTCAACATGGGCTTGGTTTCTTCAGAATAACCGTAGCCATTTTCCGGGTTTTGAGAAAATACAGGGATCACTTTTAACAGGCGGCCGGAAGGGATGCCATAAGCGGCGACCTGCCCGCTAAAACCGCCGGACATAAAAGCATATATTTCATCGTATTTACCCGGGGCCACATACACCTTTTTTGCAGCATCTTCATCCACTGCAGAGCCCACCTTGCCCGGCTTACAACCGATTATTACACTGCCGGCCAGTAAGGTTAACGCCGGTATCCATGCTTTATAGTTTGATAATTTCATGGTGTTGTCTCGTTAAGATCTATTTACTATCGTTTTGTCTAAAGTATTCCAGAATTTGGCGGGTCTGCTCGTCGCTCACGTCCTGAAAAGTCATTTGAGTCAGGTGTTTAGCCAGCAGGGCTTTGCCTACCGGATCCTTGGCTTCCATTTCTACCGGGTTGGTAATCTGATTCATAATCCACTCAGGTGTGCGGCGTTTAGTTACGCCCAACAGACCAGGGCCTACTAACTTCTGATCAGTCACTTTATGGCAGGCAGAACATTTGGCGTTGAAAACGGTCTCGCCCTTGGCGGCCATGACCGGGTCGATCGCTTCCAGTTTAACATTGGTAAATTTGCCGATCCCTTTACTGTCACTTTTAGCTTCCGGATCGATATCTGCTGAAGCCGTTGAAGCAGTCGCGGCCGCTGATGTATTATCAGCCGTATCTGAGCCGCCATTAGACTGCCCGCAAGCAAACAACAGGGTCATTCCGGCCAGGAGAGCGGCAAGAAATAAGGTTTTTTGAGTTTTCATTTTTGTGATTTTTAATGCATTAAAATTAGACTTACGCCTAAGGGCAGCACATGACCGCTCTCAGTTTTAAATATGATCCACATCATGTTTCACCAACCGGGATGTAAACCAATCGAGTAAAAGATCAAGAGCTTTTATAGGCTCATTTTTTATTTTAAAAAATATCCATGGGTGCCGAATTCAGCGACGAAACCCGTCACCGGTTTTTTGGAAAATTCATCCAGCAACATTTCCCGGATCGGGTATACCTGCTCATGCATCGGACAGGGCTGTGTTTCCGAACAGCGTCCCAGGCCGAGTACACAAGCAGTGAATAAATCGTTGCCATCAATGGCGCGAACGATATCAATCAGGAAAAGCTGATCACCATTTTCCAGGTAAAAACCGCCTACCGGCCCTTTGGCCGAGGAGAGTATTTTTTTATGAACCAGGGTCTGGAGGATCTTACCGGTAAAACACCTAGGTGAGCCGATGGCTTCGGCCACTTCAAGGATGCCTGTCTTTTCGCCGCAGTCGCTTTTCAGAGCGACATAGACGGTGGCACGGATGGCATATTCACATGATTTTGATAAGATCATTTTCCGGCGTTGAATTACAACCCTACACGATTAGGAAAGACTACGATAATTCCTTTTCCAGCTGAATGGCTTTCGGGAAGAGGATATTACTTTCCAGGTGGACATGACGATGCAGGCCGTTCTCATATTCTTCCAGTTTTTTGAACAGGATGGTATAAGAACTACAAGCATCGGCCGGCAAGGTGTAATTCCCGGTGATCTCGCGAATCGTCTCGAAGTCGCCGCCTACCTGCTCATGTTCTGAATCCATAACCTGGATCGGTACCGAGATCTTGCCGAAATTCGCTGAAGGCAACATACCGCCGGAATTATATACCTGCGCCAGTTCTTTAATAAAGGGGAACAGGATCTTTTCTTCTTTAACCATGTGCAGCGTCAGGTCATTGCCTATTCTTTCGAACAATTGAGCTACGCGCACCAATTCTGGGTGACGGTCGCCGTGGACACGGGCTACCTTTTGAGCGATCTCTAGGATGAACGTGGTATTGTCCCGCACATAACGATGATGCGTATTGATAATATAATCGCTCAGAAAGCCCAGGTCCCAGTTTTGAAAATCATTCTCACTGTTTGTAGCTTCGCCTTTTACCGCTTCTAGTTGTCGCTCCACTTCAGCAGGATCGATGCCCTTCTTCTCGCAGACCTCTGCGATGGTTTTCTTTCCGCCACAGCAGAAATCGATGCCCAGGTTTTTGAATACCTGTGCTTTACGGTAGTCCCTGGCTACGATCTGTCCTATCGTTTCCTCGTTGTCGGTGACTGTCTTCTTGGCAATCTTTACCTGCCAAACTTGAGGTCCGTTTTCCAGGTAGTCCCAGTCAAAGATCTGCCCCCTTTCCCCGAGCAGCTGGTAATACAGCGGTTTAGGATCGTGGTCATTATAAATAATAAAGGCTTCGCCGCTTTGGAGCGAATCAAATTTCTCAAAGATGGTCGGGTGCTTTAAGCGCGGCTCGATCACCGTTACGTCAAGGACGTCTAATACTGCTTCCATATTGATTTATTGTTAATAAAAGACAAACGTATCTTTTATTTTTGATTGAAAAAGTGATGCTCATCATTAAGCGCAGAATTTTTAAAATAATCACAAAAAAAGCACCGTCGGCTGACGGTGCTTGGTACAACTTCACATTGATTTTAGCCACATTTAGAACTGCCGCAGTCTCGGCAGGTTAAACAGCCTTCCTGGTAATGAAGGTTAACTGACCGGCAATTTTGACACTGTTGTTTTGTGGTTTTAGTGCCGTCGGGTACATATTTTTTGAGCGCACGCGCCACACCATTCTTCCAGGTATTGATAGCCTCGTCGAGCTGCAGGCTACTAATCAGGTCGACGACCTTCTCGATAGGCATGCCATGGCGGAGCGTACCCGAAATCAACTTGGCATAATTCCAGTATTCCGGGTTAAATTTATAGGATAACCCTTCGATGATAGTTCTATGCCCGTGGCGGTTCTGATAATGAAAATCATAACGAGAGCTGCCATCGGCCTCCCGATTCTTTAAAATATGCCCGCTGTCCACCCAATTAGGAATGAGGATGCCATCCTCATCATCTGCCAGGCCGGTAAATATCTCGTAAGGCTTGCCGTCAAGCAGGCCGATAAAGGCTATCCATTTATCCTTGCTATTATGAAAGCGGACGATCTCAGCCTCCAGTAACACCGGTCTTTTGGTCAGCCTGCCCGGAGCGGTATTGTCAGCCGGTTGAGCTTCGGTATTGGCGACTAGTATTCCAGAACGACACCCGTCACGATAGACCGTAACCCCTTTGCAACCGGCTTTCCAGGCGGCAAGATATAACTGTCCGACAAGCTCTTCGGCAACATCGGCGGGCATGTTGATGGTGACGCTGATAGAATGGTCTACCCATTGCTGGATCTGCCCCTGCATCTCCACCTTTTTAAAATAATCGATATCGTTCGCAGTGGCCTTATAGTAAGGTGAAACAGCAACCAGTTCATCCAGTTCGGACTGGGTATAATTCTTCGTCAGGTCATAACCTTTGACAGCCATCCATTGCTTAAAGCGATGGTGGAAAACGACAAATTCTTCCCAGGAGTCGCCCATCCCATCCACGAAATCCACCCGCACGTCCCGGTCATTCGGGTTAACTTTGCGGCGCCGCTTATAGACCGGCATAAATACCGGCTCGATGCCTGAGCTGGTCTGCGACATTAAACTCGTAGTTCCGGTGGGTGCGATGGTAAGCAAAGCAATATTCCGGCGCCCGTGTTCTGACATTTCATAGTAAAGCTTAGGGTCGGCGGCGGCCAGGCGCAACACAAAAGGATTGTTCTGCTCCCTTTCTGCATTGAATAGGGGAAAAGCGCCGCGTTCTTTGGCCATATGGACCGAGGCCCGGTAAACTTCCAGTGCCAGTGCACGATGCACACTGACCGCGAATTCGCAGCCTTCTGTGCTGCCGTAACGCAAACCCAGCGCAGCCAGCATATCGCCTTCGGCAGTTATACCTATACCTGTCCTTCGGCCGTTCACCGCCTTAGTGCGTACTTTTTCCCAAAGTTCGAGTTCGGTGCGCTTCAATTCGTCCGCCTCCGGGTCGGTTAATATTTTTTGTAATATGAGATCAATCTTTTCCAGTTCCAGGTCAATCATGTCATCCATGATACGCTGCGCGGCTCGCGCATGCTGTTTGAACAGTTCCCAATTAAAAGATGCCTGGGGGGTGAATGGCTGGTCTACATAACCAAATAAGTTCAGGGCCAGCAGGCGGCAGGAGTCATAAGGACAAAGCGGGATTTCACCGCAAGGGTTCGTCGAAACGGTTTGGAAGCCGAAGTCGGCGTAACAATCCGGCAGCGATTCGCGGAGTATAGTGTCCCAAAACAATATCCCCGGCTCGGCAGATTGCCAGGCGTTATGGACGATTTTTTTCCAGAGCGTTGCTGCGTCAATCTGTTTTTGAACGATAGGGTTAATGCCCGTAATGGGATATTGCTGTACATAAGGTATGCCGGCTTCCACCGCCTGGAGGAATGCATCGTCAATACGGACGGATACATTGGCGCCGGTAACTTTGCCTTGCTCCAGTTTGGCATCGATAAAATCGGCCGCATCCGGATGACGGATGGAAACAGAAAGCATGAGCGCACCGCGCCTGCCATCCTGCGCCACCTCCCGGGTCGAGTTAGAAAAGCGCTCCATGAACGGCACCAGACCGGTCGACGTTAGCGCCGAGTTCTTAACGGGTGAGCCCTGCGGGCGTATATACGA
>Ga0207647_10000476_pt1 | contig 32374 bp, 28 predicted proteins | sample KBSCornC2_FD_184295 | JGI IMG/M metagenome (GOLD analysis project Ga0207647, IMG submission 184295) | Corn rhizosphere microbial communities from Kellogg Biological Station, Michigan, USA - C2 (SPAdes) (version 2) | ecosystem: Host-associated > Plants > Roots > Rhizosphere ... | reverse complement strand
GACGCACTACAGACATGACAGATCTTTACAGAGATTTTGACTATGGCGCCGATTTCGGTCTGTCTTATTGTTCCAAAAAAATCGTGGTTGACCTGAGGTACAACTATGGTTTTGAAAATTTATCCCGTGTCATTTTCACTGATGCGTTTGGTAATAATACGGGAGAACAGCAGGCAGGGGCAAACAGGGTTGTACAGTTTAGTCTTTGTTATTCTCTTTCGAAAAGATAATTTCAGAATTTGTTAATCAGGCTAATTTTTCACTCTGTTTTTTTACTGCAACATCGTCATGCATTCGCTTTAAAAAACTGTATGCGTCCTGCATATCCTTTGCCGGATCAACAACAATCATAAATAGCTTTCCTACCTGTTTTAATTTTGCCTTGTTGGTTCCGGTTTGCAGGTATTGCAAAATGTTGTTGAAAAGATTTGATTCGAAATACGGTGAATCAGGTTTGTTGATAAAATAACATTTAAGCGAATCATTCTTCAAAATCATTCTTTCAAAACCCAATTCCAGCGCAAGCTTTCTGCAACGAACCGTGATAAACAACTCCTGAACTTCCGCAGGCAAAGGTCCAAAGCGATCGATTAATTCCTGTTCCATTGCTTTTAACTCTTCTTCGCTTTCACAGTTATCCAATCTTGAATAAAGAGATAGACGTTCTGTGATATTTCCTACGTAATCATCCGGAATTAAGATTTCAAGATCTGTATCGATTGTACAATCCTGAACAAAATCATCCTGCTTTGAAATCTCTTCCTTAAACAGTTCTTTAAATTGGGTTCGCTTCAATTCCCGGATGGCTTCATCCAAAATTTTCTGATACATCTCAAATCCAATCTCAGCCATGAAACCACTTTGCTCACCGCCCAATAAATTTCCTGCACCACGAATATCCAGATCCCGCATCGCAATTTGAAAACCGCTTCCTAACTCACTATGCTGTTCCAGTGTTTGCAAACGCTTTCTGGAATCAGTAGGCAATGTACTCATCGGCGGTGCTAACAAATAACAAAATGCTTTTTTGTTGCTGCGGCCAACCCGTCCGCGCAACTGGTGCAAATCGCTCAATCCAAACTGATGTGCATTGTTAACGACGATGGTGTTCACATTGGGTATATCAACTCCACTTTCAACAATATTGGTACAAACAAGAACATCATATTTCTTGTCAATAAAATCCATGATGCGTTCTTCAAGCTCGTGACCTTCCATTTGTCCATGAGCAAAACCAATACTTAAATCAGGACAAAGTCCCTTGATGAGTGCGGCCATTTCCGATAAACCCTGCACACGATTATGAATAAAGAAAACCTGTCCGCCACGTTCTGTTTCAAAATAGATCGCATCACGGATGAAATCATGATTGAAGACTCTTACTTCAGTTTGAATAGGCTGACGGTTTGGCGGAGGCGTATTAATAATAGAAAGATCCCTTGCACCCATTAAACTGAATTGCAAAGTTCTTGGGATAGGAGTTGCCGTTAGTGTCAATGCATCAACATTGGTTCGAAGAGTCTTAATTTTTTCTTTATGGGCAACTCCGAACTTTTGTTCTTCATCAATGATCAGCAAGCCCAGGTCTTTAAACTTAACATCTTTACCCAGCAACGCGTGTGTACCAATGATGATATCAACTTTCCCTTCCTCTAAGCGTTTGTAAGTTTCTTTTTTTCCCTTTGCCGATTTGAAACGATTCACATAATCAACCGTAACCGGAAAATCTTTCAACCGTTCACTGAAGGTTTTATAATGCTGAAAAGCAAGAATAGTTGTGGGCACTAAAATAGCAGACTGCTTCCCATCAACCACGGTTTTAAATGCAGCACGAATAGCAATTTCGGTTTTACCAAAACCAACATCGCCGCAAACCAGCCGGTCCATAGGCGATGGCGATTCCATATCTTTCTTAACGTCAATCGTTGCTTTGCTTTGATCAGGGGTGTCTTCATAAATAAATGAAGCTTCCAGTTCGGTTTGCAAATAAGTATCCGGTGTGTGCTGAAATCCTTGTTGCGCCTTTCGTTGTGCATATAGCCTGATCAAATCAAAAGCGATTTCCTTTACTCTTGTTTTCGTTTTTTCTTTCAGTTTGTTCCAAACATCGCTTCCCAATTTGTTCACTTTAGGAACCGTTCCTTCTTTACCGGTATACTTTGCAATTTTGTGGAGCGAGTTGATGTTGACGTAAAGAATATCACTATCCTTGTAAATAATGCGAACAGCCTCCTGCAACTTTCCATTCACTTCAATTTTTTGCAGACCGCTGTAAACACCAACGCCATGATCGATGTGGGTTACGTAATCACCGGGCGTTAATTCTCTCAAAGCACGAAGCGTGAGCGCCTTGTTTTTATTATAAGCCTGTTTGACTTTGTATTTGTGATACCGCTGAAAGATCTGGTGATCAGTGTAGCAAACAATTTTCAAGTCTTCATCAATAAAACCTTCGTGAATAGAAGTTGCAATTGGATTGAATAAAATCTCTTCCTTTAAATCTTTAAAAATTGTGTAAAGTCTTTCAAGTTGTTTTGGATTTTCAGCGAATAAATTCAGTTGAAAATTTTTCGTTTCCCATGATTTCAAGTCACGAATTAAAAGATCGAACTGACGATTAAAAGCAGGTTGTTCCTTTGTATTGAATTCAATTTCAAAAACAAAATGATTCGGTCTTTCGTGACCAAAATAAACGGTATGGAGATTATTTAACTGTTCAAAAAAATCGTTTGCTTTTACAAACTCATCGAGCTTCACGTCTTTCTTTATCAGTTTATCATCTTGTTCTTCCGATTGTTGCTTTGGAGCCGATGCTATCGTGTTTATGAATAATTCAACATCTTCTTCTGAAGTGAGCAATTTCTCTTTTAATAATTCTTCGTCCTGTATCCAGACGATCGTATTGCCGGGCAAAAATTCCAGCAACGAAACTTTTTCCTCATTCTCAAATTGTGTATCAACATTGGGAATGATCGTCACTTGCAATAATCTTCTTTCGCTCAGTTGTGTTTCAGGATCAACAATTCGGATGGAATCAACATCGTTTCCAAACAGCTCAATTCGATAAGGTTTTTCGTTGCCGAATGAATAAATATCAAGTATGCCGCCCCTTACTGCAAATTGACCCGGCTCGTAAACAAAATCGGTTCTTTCAAACCCATAGTTCACCAGTTTCTCATACAGCCCGTCAACATCCAATTCATCGCCTGTTTTGATATGAATTACGTTTGATGAAATTGCATTTGCCACAACTACTTTTTCAAACACAGCTTCAGGATAGGTAACTAATGCTCCAACTCTTTCGCCTGTTTGCGAAGAAAATCTTGTCAATGCTTCAGTACGGAGCATCACATGCGAAGAATTGAGTAGCCGATAATTTTTTCGGTTCTTAAAGGAAGAAGGAAAATAAAAAAGATTGAGTGCTTCGGTTAAATTTTCAAGTGTGTTGTGAAAATAAGCTGCATCTTCTTCATCATTGCAAATAAACAAATGGTTCATTTGACCGCATGAAGGATGGGTAAAAACCGAGGCTGCAACAAACTGCGAAGTACTTCCTCTTAAATTTTTGAGCCAGATTTTTTCTTTTTGGGAAAAAGAGAGCCTGTCCGCCAATTGAAAAAGGCGGGGAGAATTCTGATATTTTTCCAACAACTCACGAAAACTCATCGGCAAACTACTCCCGTTTCTAAGAAGCGCAAAGATAAATGCTTAGTCCTTATCGAAAGAGAATTGAAATACTTATTAAGACAATAACTTCTTAAAAAAAATCCCGCGGCTCGCGGGATTTTTTCAATTTACTTTATGAACTGTTTCGTGTATTGTTCATTTTTATTTCCAAAGATTTTTATGATGTAGCTGCCGCTGGCAAACTGTGCAATTGGAACAGATTGATCGGCATACCTGGTTTTGGAAACATAAACCAGTTTGCCTTCCGCATCAAACATTCTCAACTCCATTGTGGTAGTATTTAGATTGCCGGCTTTTACAAAAAGACTTTGTTTGGTTGCTGCAACATAATCGATAAAGTTTCTTGTATTAGGCACTGTCGGAACTCCGGTTGAAAGTAAGGTCACATTGGTTGTAAACAAACCCCTTCCATGTGTTGCTACTGCTAATAAACCGTCGGATGGACGATAGCGGATCATATCACATCTCACATTTGGCAATCCTGCATTTTGGGGCGTCCAAACCGTTGCGGTTCCGGCCGTTGTTTGAGTGAACAGTAGTCCGATTTCTGTAGCCAGTAAAATTCCGCCCCCAGTTGTTCCATTAATGCTCGCGGATGCAGGAAGAAACATTCCCCATCTTACGGGCACATCCGGAATATTTGGAGAAATACTTGAGTTATTATCAAGGGAACTAAATGTGCTTCCCCCGTCAGTACTTTCATAAACGCTGGCAATTCCGTAGTTGGAAAGCGTTATTAAAATATGGCTTGCACTGCCCGGATCAACATCTATTGAAGAAATATAGGCGCCCAAAGGTGCAGCATTCAATGGAGTTGTTACCACGGTTGTGGGCGATGTGGTATTCGCACTGGAAATTTTATAAACCGCAGGTCTTAATGTTCCGGAAGAATCGTAACCTGCAATCCAGACTGTACCACCCCCGCTTACGGTCGGATCCACTTTCACAGCTGATACTTTGCGTACTCCTAATCCCGAAATTGTTTGCGCTGAAAAACTTGGAGAACCGGATGCCAGATTTGAAACCAAACCCAATTGCCCGGGCCCTGCACCCGTATACAATACTTTTTTCGCGTCATCCAAATCTGATGGGTTAATGAAGAATCCGTTGTTGTTAAAGCTGACTCTTGAAAAACTACTTCCGCCGTTTCTTGAATAATAGTAATTGTTGTAAACGTAAGATAGTATTTGAAGATTTCCGTCTGTTTGGTCAATATGACAATAACCGCCATCACCACCCAAACTTGCTTCTATGGCAGTTCCGATTCCGGAAGAAGTTAATTTCAAGGACCCATTGTCTTGTGCTCCAACTAGAAAATAACTTGTTGTTGAAGGATGAACATCGCAGGCATAAAGTTGAGTAATGTTGTAACCTAGATTTTTTGTGGAAATCGTTGTTTGATTGGCGCCGTTTAAATTTAGTTGTGTAGTAGTTGCCCATGAAGTGCCTCCATTGCTTGAATAATAAATACCGCCATCGTTAGTTGCGATCAATTCACTGCCTGATCCAGGAAAAAATTGAACATTGTGCTGGTCGGGATGCATCACCGGCAAGCTTGTACAGTTTTGTGCCCATTGTGTTATTTGATTCCAGCTTGTTCCACCATTGGTTGATTTAAACAAATCGATTCCACCAATAATTACACTGTTTTCATTAGTTGGATCAACCTGCACTATCAAATCGTAAAATGCTTGTCCGTTTGTGAAATCCGTTGAATTCGATCCTTGATTACACCATGTTGGAAGTGGCAAATCTGTCCATGAATTTCCTCCGTTCGTACTTTTTTTAATGGCGCCAATTCCATCACCGGTTCCTTGCAGCAAAGCATAAATCACTTGCGGATTTGTTGGTGCTGTTGCCAACTCAATTCTTTGCCATGTTCCGCTTGGAGTGATATCTGTCCAGGTTCCGAGTGCACCTGCATTTGCAGCAGTTGACTTCCATATTCTTCCAAGATTACCAACATCGGCTGCGCCGGTGTTTATATAGCCGGTGGTTGCGTAGATATCTCCATTTGCAGCAATTTCAAGGTCAGCCCCATAATAATCATAAGCACTATCACAAGTGGTTGCTCCCGTAATAAAATGCCCAATCACTCTTGTCCATGTTGTCCCGCCGTCCGGAGAACGGAAAACACCGCCCCTGTTGCAATAGCGGCTTGGGCGCGCCGATGCAAATACAACTCCGCTGCTGTTTACGACAACATCCTGCACGTAATCAAAATTGTGACTGCTGCTATTTGCTGTAGAATCAGTTGAAGGCAATTGCGACCAGGTTGTACCGCCGTCAATCGTTTTCCAAACTCCGTTTCCTCTTACCGCATCCAGATTAAACCAACCTTCTCCGGTTCCTGCATACATTGTATTCCCATTAGAAGGATCTTGAGCTAACGCACAAACAGCAAGACTCCCCATATTTTCACTGACAGGAATCCATGAGGGTGTTGATTTAAAATTGGTAGCTTTCCAAATTCCGCCACTTACACTGGCAGAAAAAACCGTGTTGCCGGTATTATCTCTTGAATCAATGACGAACGCCCTTGTTCTCCCCGCAAAATTACTTGGCCCACGCTCCTGCCACGTGATAGCCTGGCCCCTCATTCTTTTTTGTAACTGTCTTTCATAATTAAGCGCTGTGATCAATCTCTCCTTTGGCACATATCCAAGGGCCGGATCAACTGTCATCATAAACTCCTGCTCCATCGCTTTCTGCATCTGGTCTCTTTCTGAAAACATCTCTCCTTCTTCGTATTTGTTTTCCTCTTTTCTCTCAGAAGTTTTCAAACCACAGCCAGTAATAAAAAAACCGATAATGGCAGAAGCAAAAATTAATTTTTTCGGGTATAGCATAACAAGTGAACGGTTAATCTTTAAAATTAGCATATTAATAAAACGTATCCTGAGTTTTCAAGTTGTCTTCGAATCCATAAATTTAATTCCTGGAAAGCACATTGCATTCATTTTTGTTGATTGAAAAGATTGTTATGAAATTCAAAGCTTATGTAACTATAAAATCATAATAACCGGTACGTTAAAATTTCGGTCACAGTACAAACTTTATCGTTATCGTGTGTTGAAAATTTTAATTGAAGCGTCAATACAATATGAAACAATTTTACTTTTTACTAATAGCACTCGGCCTGTCCTGTTTTTCTAATGCGCAAACGAAAGGGGCTTCTAAAATTTATGGATATAAACAGCCCGTGTTGCCCGGAACTATTCGAACAGATGATAATGGTAAACCAATGCCACGAAAACAGCAGTTCAATTATTTTTTTTACATCGTTTCTTCAAGTAAAATAAATCCTTTGGAAATTTGGATTAATGGAGAAGCGGACTGCGTTACGGCAATAAATATTAGTTCGCCTGTACAATATAAAAATCCAACTTCTTTAGAAAATAAGAGTAAAACATTAGTGCCGAAAACGTCCAAAAAAGTGTTGCAGTTAAATGCTTCCGGTAAAAAAGTAGAAAAGCCTACACAAAAAGGAAAACTGCTGTCAACAAAAAATGAATTGGTAATTATATATAGTTGCAATGGGAAGCTTTACTATAAGGCCATTTCTAAATTAAACGAGCTAGAACCCGTGGCTATGCAATAAATAAGGCCGGTAAGAATACCAGCCTTAAACCTAAACCGTCCGACTAAAATATTTTGAGTTATTTTCTTCCATTACAATTTTTCCAACTACTATGCCAATAGTTGAAAACTGTGGATAACTTATCTAACGCAGCAATGAGATAAATTGTTTCTTTCAAACTTGTTAAATAAAACCGAGCATGGCTGTACAACCCTGGAGAAAAGGAATTGTCACAAGAATACAAAACGAGAACGAAAATACGCGGCGCTTTTACATTCAAGTGCCCGAGTTGGAAAGCTTTGATTTTAAACCGGGGCAATTTGTAACACTTGATCTTCCTATTCACGAAAAAATAAACAAACGCTGGCGCAGCTATTCAATTGCATCTTGGCCCGATGGAACGAATGTTTTTGAATTGGTGATCGTTCTGCTCGACCAGGGAGCGGGCACCAATTACTTATTTAATGAAGTTCGTGAAGGCTCTGAACTTACGTTCAGAGGACCGCAAGGAGTATTTACATTACCCGATGTAATTGAAACAGATCTTTATTTTATCTCTACGGGGACAGGCATTGCTCCTTTTCGAAGTATGACGCATCATATTCTACGCAATAAAATACCTCATAAGAATATCTATCTCATTTTCGGAACCAGAACTCAAAACGAGCTTTTATATTTTGATGAATTGAAAAGACTTGAACAGGAAGTGGAAAATTTTCATTACATCCCAACTTTATCAAGGCAGAAATGGGACGGCTGTTGTGGTTATGTTCACGCCATTTACGAAAATCTTGTTCATGAAAAAATGGTACAAGCCAATGGACTTCCCCCTGCTCATTTTTATTTATGCGGGTGGAAGAACATGATTGACGAAGCAAAGAAAAGAATTCAGGATCTCGGTTATGAGCGAAAATCTATTCACCAGGAATTGTACGGATAGCTAAATTCAAAAATAAAACGACTGATTAAAATCATTGTGACCATTGATTAAAACAGGCATTGAAGTTTTGACGTTTTATCATTTTTACTGCCGGTTGAATTTTTTATAGCATTTAGCTGTAACTTTTGAAAACAAAACTGATAGTATGGGTCCAGCTTCAATGATCGTGTTGGTTCTTGCCGCTGTTTTCTTTTCTTCCATTGCCATTCTTATTGCAAAGGTTGTTTTGAAAGCAACAAAAAATCCGCAGAAATTTGAACCTTACGAGTGCGGTGTTCCAACAAAGGGAAAAACGTGGACTCAATTCAACGTTGGCTATTATCTCTTCGCTTTGATTTTTTTGGTGTTTGATGTTGAAATAGTTTTTTTATATCCATGGGCCGTGGTTGCAAAGAGCATGGGATGGATTGCTTTTGTTGAACTTGTTATTTTCTTTTTTATACTCTTCATGGGCTTTTTATATGCCCATAAAAAAGGTGCATTGAAATGGATGTAAAATCTGAAATAGAAAAGCAGCCCTTCCCTGGAGAAGTTCATCAAACTGCCGGAGGCGGAATTCTCACAAGCAAATTGGATGATGTGATTAATTGGGCAAGAAGCAATTCCCTGTGGCCACTTGTTTTTGGAACGAGTTGCTGTGCTATTGAAATGATGTCGACTGCCTCTGCGAAATATGATTTTTCAAGATTTGGTTTTGAAGTAACACGTGCTACTCCGCGACAAGCAGATTTAATCATTATTGCCGGAACCATTGTAAACAAAATGGCACCGGTACTCAAAAGATTATACGATCAAATGGCTGATCCAAAATACGTCATTGCAATGGGTGCTTGCGCAATTAGCGGCGGACCTTTCTTTTACAATACCTATTCTGTTGTTAAAGGCGCAGACCATGTGATACCTGTTGATGTTTACATTCCCGGATGCCCGCCACGGCCTGAAGCATTGCTGCACGCCATGATCACATTGCAACAAAAAATAAAAAACGGATTGACCAGAGAGCAAATAAGAAGCGAAGCAACAAAAACCTAACTATGACAAACGAAGAATTAAAATCTGAGCTTTTACAAATTCAACCGGTCATCACCGTCGATGAAACTGGTGAGTGGTTGAATGTAAATATTGAATCCAAAGACTGGCCTTCGTTTGCAAAACAACTTCACGACAAAGAAAACCTGTTCTTCAATTATCTTTTTTGTCTCACTTGTGTTGATTGGAAAACGCATTTGACGATGGTGTATCATTTATCGTCGTTAAGATTTCATCACAATATTGTCGTCAAATCAAAACTGGAAAGAAATAATGCGGAGATAGAAACTGTTTGTAACCTCTGGAAGACTGCAGAATTCCATGAGAGGGAAGTATATGAAATGTTTGGAGTGAATTTTATCAACCATCCCGATTTGCGCTTGCTGATTTTACCTGATGGATGGGAAGGGAAAAATCCACTGCGAAAAGATTACGAAGATTCGATTAATATGATCAAACTCTAAGAACAAATGAACAAGCATCTAAGATCAATGAAATAATAAAAATTGAAGGTTCAACAATGTTGTTCTTCGTTCAATATTCATTATGTATAGAGAAACTGAAATTATAAGGCCTGTTCCAAAAATCCCAGCAAGTGAAAACGGTTCAAGAGAAGCCGACGATCTTGTAATAAACATTGGTCCTCAACATCCGTCAACGCATGGTGTGTTGCATCTTGTCGTTACCCTCAATGGAGAAACAATAAAAAAAATCGAACCCCACCTCGGATATATTCATCGTTCCATTGAAAAGATGTGCGAGAGCCTCACTTACCGTCAATTCATTTACACAACCAGCAGAATGGATTATCTATCTGCACACATAAACAATCTTTGTTGTGCGATGTGTGTTGAAAAAGGGATGCAGATAGAAGTTCCTGAAAGAGCACAGGTGATTCGTGTATTGATGAGCGAACTCACAAGAATTGCTTCGCATCTTTTGTGGTGGGGTGCATTAGCAATGGACGTTGGCGCCATCACTCCCTTCTTCCATGCTTTCCGCGAAAGAGAAGTGATTAACGACATTATGGAAGAAACCTGCGGAGCGAGACTTACGATGAACTACATGGTTCCCGGTGGGGTAATGTTTGATCTTCATCCGAATTTTCAAAAACATGTTCATGAATTCATTGATCTTTTCAAATCAAAGATTGATGAATACGATGAACTGGTAACAAACAATGTCATCTTCCAGGCAAGAACGAAAAACATCGGAATGCTTTCTTATGAAGATGCCATCTCTTATGGATGCACAGGAGCAGCAGCAAGAGGAAGCGGAGTAAGTTGCGACATCAGAAAAATTTATCCTTACAGCATTTACAACAAATTGGAATTTGATGAGTGTATTGAATACGCCTGCGATTCTTTTGCCAGATACATGGTTCGCATGAGGGAACTGCGCCAATCATTGTCAATCGTTGAACAATTGATTGAAAATATTCCCCAAGGAGATTTCCAGGCAAAAACAAAAGCTGTGTTGAAATTGCCTAAAGGAGAATTTTATTCAAGAGTTGAAACAGCCCGGGGCGAATTCGGAGTGTATATCGTAAGCGAAGGGGGAACAACACCCTATAGAATTAAATTCCGTTCGCCAGGGTTTTCCAACTTAAGTGCATTGGATCATATGGCACGTGGGCAAAAGATTGGTGACTTGGTTGCCATGATGGGCTCTTTGGATTTGGTTATACCGGATATTGACAGATAGTTTGAGGTTCTCAGAAGCAAACCATCAACTATGAACAAATAAAACATTTTTTCTGTGTGGAGTTTTTCAAACATAGCAAACAGTATTGACACGTGGTTGGGCCAACACCTCAATTCAACCTGGACATTGGTAACTGAAATGGTGATCGTCGGCGTTTCCATCATTGGATTGTTTGCTCTACTTGGTTTGGTGCTTGTCATCATGGAAAGAAAAGTTTCCGCTTACATGCAAATCCGTTTGGGCCCTAATCGTGTCGGTCCAAAAGGAATGCTGCAATCGCTGGCCGATACTGTAAAGCTGTTGGTAAAAGAAGGAATGACTCCCCAGGGTGCAGATAAGCTCTTATTCAACATCGCCCCTTTTATTGCAATGATCGTTGCAATGTTGCTGATGGCGCCACTGGCATTTGCGAAGGATTTTCAATTATGGGATTTGAATATCGGTGTGTTGTACATCACTGCCATCTCATCTCTTTCTGTTATTTCAATTTTAATGGCCGGTTGGGCGAGTAATAATAAATATTCTTTGCTTGGTGCCATGCGCAGTGGTGCTCAGATCGTTAGCTATGAACTTTCTGCAGGTCTTGCAGTAATGACAATCGTTGTGCTCACAGGTAGCCTTCAGATCGGCGATATCATTAAGGCACAGGAGAACGGATGGTGGATTTTTAAAGGACACATTCCTGCCATCATTGCTTTTGTTCTTTTTTTAATTGCAGTTACCGCAGAAACAAACAGAGCTCCTTTCGATTTAGCTGAAGCAGAATCAGAATTAACTGCCGGGTTTCACACTGAGTATTCAGGGATGAAATTCGCTTTGTTCTTTCTGGCAGAGTACGTCAATGTGTTCATCGTCTGTGCGATTGGTGCAACATTGTTTCTGGGTGGATGGATGCCATTTCACATTGGAAACTGGCACAGCTTTAACCATGTAATGGATTACATCCCTTCATCTATCTGGTTCTTTGGAAAAACCTTCTTCCTCATATTCCTGATCATGTGGTTCCGTTGGACATTCCCGCGTTTGCGCATTGACCAACTGTTAAACCTCGAGTGGAAATATTTATTGCCCATCAGCATGTTCAATATTTTGTTAGTGACGCTGATTGCGATTATGGGCTGGCATTTTTAAGCGGATTGATAGGATTGGAAAGGATTATTAGGAATAAGAAAATTGGTTCTTTAAATAGTTGATGATGATGTAGCTGTTGTTCGGTGAACTGTGACGCAAGGGAAGATCAAAAGTAGCAGTGCAGATGGCTCATAATCAAACAAACAAGACACAATCATAAACCAAAACTTTATCCTTAACCCTCATTAAACGAAAACCTAACGAACTCTAAAAGACAGACCATGTTTTTACAACAATATTTCAAAGATGTATTTGGTGCGGTTGGCTCTCTGCTGAAAGGCCTGCGCCGTACCGGCTACTATTTCACGCATCACAAGGAGATCATTACGCAGCAATATCCTGACAACCGTGACACATTGAATCTGCCTGAGCGTTTTCGTGGTGAAGTGGTGATGCCGCACAATGAAAACAATGAACATCGCTGCACTGGTTGCACTGCATGTGAACTTGCTTGTCCGAACGGAACGATTAAAGTGATTACCAAATTCGATCTGGTTGATGGCAAAAAGAAAAAAGCGTTGGACAAGTTAGTGTATCACCTTGAGCTGTGCACCATGTGTAATTTATGTGTGGAGGCTTGTCCCAGTGATGCTATTAAAATGGCACAAAACTTCGAGCACAGCACATTCGACAGAAACAGCCTGACAAAAGTTTTGAACAGGCCCGGATCAAAAATTATGGAGGGTGTTGAATAATGAACGGAGCTACTATCATATTTTATTTGTTAGCAGCGATGACCATTGGATGTGGCGTCATCGCTGTAAGCACAAGACAAATCTTCCGTGCAGCCATCTCTCTTTTGTTTTCGTTGGTAGGCATCGCAGGAATTTATTTTTGGATGGACTATGAATTCATCGCCGCGGTGCAGATTGTGGTTTATGTTGGTGGTATCGTTGTGCTCATTATCTTCTCGATTTTTCTTACACAACAATCGGGGGAAAAGATGCCAGCACAAAAGATGGGAAGAAAATTATTTTCACTTCTCTCTGTATTCTGCGGATTTGCCCTGACAATCGTTCAAATTTTTGAACACAGTTTCATAAAAACCACGGCTCCTGCGGTTGACCCGACAGTCAGAAACATTGGAGAAGAACTGATTTCTCTAGACAAAAACGGCTATGCCCTTCCTTTCGAAGTAGTGAGCATTTTGTTACTGGCTGCGCTGATTGGTTGTATTGTAATTGCCATGAGAACACCGGCTGAAGCACCGAAAGAAGAGGTTGAAGTGAAAAGAAAGGAAGAGATCAAAGTGATCGTGCCAAAAGAAGAAAAAGTTTTAATTGTACAGGAAGAAACAGGAGGTATCCAATGACAATGGAACCAGGATTATATCATTTGTTGTTCATCAGCACTGCTTTGTTCTTTATTGGTATCTACGGATTCCTGACAAGAAGAAACCTCATCACGATGTTGATGAGCATAGAGCTGATTTTAAATAGTGTCAATATCAATTTTATTGCTTTCAATAAATATCTGTGGGCCAACCGGTTGGATGGTGTAATGTTCACTGTGTTTGTAATTGCCATTGCAGCTGCCGAAGCTGCGGTAGCTATTGCCATTATCATTAACCTGTACAGAAGTCACAATTCTATTGATGTTGAGAAAGCAGAAGAATTAAAATATTAACAGAAAACGTGAAACGTGAATCGGCAATTGAAGATTCAATTAATTGCTAAGAAGCGTTAGAGTGCAAGAGTCAAAGGATCTTTTGGATTCACCATTCACGATTGACGATTCACGAATAAAGTATTAATATGCCAAGCGCCATTACTATAGCATTGATCCCGCTGCTTCCACTCTTTACATTTTTAGTGTTGGGATTGTATGGAAGAAAAATTTTTAAAAATGCTTCCGGGATTATCGGAACCTTATCATTGTTCATTTCATTTGTGATTGCTGTGTTTACAGCTTACAGTTATTTTCATGTTCACCAGGGCTCGCATCCCACAGAAATTCCATTTAAATACACCTGGCTGCAGTTCAATGAAGGAATGTCAATCGACATGGGAATTCTGCTCGACCCAATTTCAGTGATGATGATTGTTGTGGTGACCTTCATTTCATTGATGGTCCACATCTTTTCTCTTGGTTACATGAAAGACGAAGAAAGATATCCAACATACTATTCCTTCCTCTCTTTGTTCACATTCTCTATGCTTGGCCTGGTGTTATCATCCAATATTTTCCAGATCTACATTTTCTGGGAATTGGTTGGTGTTTCGTCGTATTTACTAATTGGATTTTATTATGATCGCCCGAGTGCGGTTGCTGCATCGAAGAAAGCATTCATCGTTACGCGCTTTGCAGACCTTGGGTTTTTGATAGGAATTTTGATTCTCTCCTTTTACGCAAACACGCTTGATTTTAACACGCTGATTGCAACATTTACTACGCAAACGCCTCAATTGCATAATGCCCTTGCTTCGTCCTTCCTTGGCATAAGTGCATTAACCTGGGGTTTGGCTTTGGTGTTCATGGGTGGTGCCGGTAAAAGTGCAATGTTCCCTTTGCACATCTGGTTGCCTGATGCCATGGAAGGTCCTACACCTGTTTCAGCTTTGATCCACGCTGCAACCATGGTTGTTGCCGGTGTATTTTTAGTAGCAAGATTGTTCCCAATCTTCTCACTTTCCGCCCCTGCTGCATTAAATATTGTTGCTTATGTTGGGATTGTTTCCGCATTTCTTGCAGCCATCATTGCCTGCACACAAACTGATATTAAACGAGTGCTGGCTTATTCGACCATGTCGCAGATCGGTTTTATGATGTTTGCGCTCGGTGTTTCAGGATATGGAGGAGAGAACGGCCTGGGCTTCACTGCTTCCATGTTCCATTTGTTTACGCACGCCATGTTCAAAGCTTTATTGTTCCTTGGTGCTGGTGTGGTAATTCACTTTATTCACAGCAATGAAATGAAAGACATGGGTGGATTGAGAAAACATTTGCCTGTTGCACACATCACATTTTTAATTGCATGTTTGGCAATTGCAGGCGTTCCGCCATTTGCCGGATTCTTCAGTAAAGAAGAAATTTTACTGGCAGCTTATAATAGCAATCCGGTAATTTATTACATAGCACTTATTACATCGGGGTTAACGGCATTCTATATCTTCCGTTTATACTTCAGTATCTTCTGGAGCAGAGAAGCACAAGTTCATACAGAACATCACAGAGGTTCCGCTGTAATGAGTTTGCCCTTAATTGTATTGGCAATCGGTGCTGTGCTTGCAGGCTTTATTCACTTTGGAAATTTTGTTAGCTCGGACGGGCAATTGTTGCAATCCCGTTTCAACCCAATTTTTTCCATCGGCCCTGTAACCATCGGAGCAATCGGAATTGCCATTGCATGGTGGTTATACAAAAAACAAAACGACAAGCCTGAAAAAATTGCAAATGCCTTGAGCTCTTTATACAGGGCTGCCTATAGCAAGTTTTATATCGACGAGATCTATTTGTTCATCACTAAGAAAGTTTTATTCAATCTTGTTGGAAGACCTGCGGCGTGGTTCGACAGGAATGTTGTTGACGGTATGGTGAATGCTACCGGCAATGCAACAGCAACACTTTCAGCAAGAATTAAAAAAATACAATCAGGTAAAGTACAAGCCTATGCCATTTACAGTTTAGTTGGTGTGATTGCTTTAGCCGTGCTGTTCATTTACCTGTGGAAATAAAATAACTATGAACTTACTTTATTTATTAGGTGTACCGTTGATCACATCCTTTGCCCTGCTTTTTGCAGGGAATGGAAAGGCAGTAAAAGTGATCAGTCTTGTTGGAGCAACGATCCAGTTTGTTTTGGCTTTGCTTTTATTGTATGCATTCAGGCAGCAACGATTACAGGGTAATTTTGAAGACATGATCTTTCAACACAACTATGCATGGTTTTCCTCGCTCAATATCAATTTTCATGTTGGTGTGGATGGAATTTCAATTGCGATGATCATGTTAACGGCATTCGTCGTTTTGGCAGGTGTGCTGGTTTCATGGAATGTTCAGAAGATGACGAAAGAGTTTTACTTTCTGCTTATTGTTTTGAGTTTGGGCGCTTACGGATTTTTTATTTCCCTTGATCTGTTCACCCTGTTTTTCTTCCTTGAAATTGCAGTTATTCCAAAATATTTATTGATCGGTATTTGGGGAAGCGGAAAGAAAGAATACAGTGCCAACAAACTTGCATTGATGTTGATGGGAGGATCATCATTGGTTTTAGTTGGAATGCTTGGAGTTTATTTTGCAGGTGGAAGAAGTTTTGATCTTCTTCAACTTTCACAGGTTCACATTCCCCTTGAAACACAAAAAATAATTTTCCCATTCCTCTTTATTGGATTCGGAGTCTTCACTGCATTGTTTCCTTTTCATACCTGGGTACCTGATGGCCACTCCTCTGCCCCTACCGCAGGTTCCATGTTTCTTGCAGGCATTTCAATGAAACTTGGAGGTTATGGTTGTTTGAGAGTAGCCACTTTTTTATTGCCTGATGCTGCTAAAGAATACTCTTACATCATCATTACGCTTGCCGCTATTGCCATTTTATACGGAGCCTTCGCCACCATGATGCAGAAGGATCTGAAATACATCAATGCATATTCTTCCGTTAGTCACTGCGGGTTTGTTTTGCTCGGGATTGGAATGCTAACGAAAACGGCCATCACAGGCGCAGTAATGCAAATGGTTTCACATGGTTTGATGACGGCACTTTTCTTCGCCGTGATTGGAATGATCTATGAAAGAACACATACAAGACTCGTGACTGAAATGAGCGGCCTAATGAAGACCATGCCTTTCATTATGACGATTTTGTTCATTGTCGGTCTGTGTTCATTAGGTCTTCCAGGTTTCAGTGGGTTCGTTGCCGAAATGACGGTGTTCATGGGAGGATGGCAAAATGCAGAATTAGGATATCGCCTTGCAACAATTGCAGCCTGTATGTCGATTGTTGTTACCGCGGTGTATATTTTAAGAGCTGTTGGCAAAACAGCAATGGGACCACTCACCAATCAAGGGTATCTGCAACTCAAAGATGCAAGCTGGAACGAAAAACTCGCTGCAGGACTTTTGGTTATTGGCATTGTTGCCATCGGTATTGCTCCTTTCTGGTTAGACGATTTGATCAAACCTGGCTCGGAAGTGATTATGCAAAAGCTTTCGCAGGTTGTAAAATAATATTATATGGAGTCTGTTTTGTTACTGAAGAATGAATTGTGGATCGCTATTATCATCTTTCTTTTGCTGTTCATTAAAATTGGCAAAGGGTTGAAGAATGATTCACTCCTTACGCTGATACAGGTGTTATTGTTTATCAATGTGGTGCTAGGATTTATTTTCAACCGGGAAGGGAATATCTTCAGCGGCATGTTTTACTCAAATGCAGTTGTTGCATTTCAGAAAAGCATTTTGAGTATTGCAGTTTTTCTTATTTCATTGTTGTGTGCAGATTGGCTGAAAAAGTCCCCAAACATTGCAGAGTTCTTCATTCTTATTCTTTCTGCATTACTAGGAATGTTCTTTATGATCTCAAGTGGCAATTTGTTGATGTTCTATTTATCCCTGGAGTTAGCAACTATTCCCGTGGCAGCATTGGCAAATTTTGATCTTGAAAAAAGAATTTCTTCTGAAGCGGCAATGAAAATGATTCTTTCATCGGCATTTTCATCTGGTATACTATTGTTTGGCATTTCATTGATTTATGGTGCTACCGGAACGATTTCATTTAGTGAATTACCGAATGCATTAAATTCGGGTCCTTTACAAATTCTTGCCTTTGTCTTTTTGGTTTCTGCATTTGGATTTAAACTTTCCGTTGTTCCTTTCCATTTGTGGACAGCCGATGTTTACGAAGGTTCACCAATTGCAGTGGCATCTTTTTTATCGGTCGTGTCAAAAGGTTCCATTGCGTTTATTTTCCTGACTGCTTTGTACAAAGTCTTTCAACCGCTCAACGGTGTTTGGTACAATATGGTTGTTATTCTTGCCCTGGCAACAATGATCATTGGCAATTTGTTTGCATTGCGCCAGCAAAATATCAAACGCTTTCTTGCCTTTTCATCCATTGCTCAGGTAGGATTTATCCTGGTCGGCATGAGCAGTAATGCTGCTATCGGTTTAACATCCGTCACTTATTTTGTTTTGATCTACGTTTTCTCCAACCTCGCTGCATTCGGCGTTGCTTCTGTCATTTCAGAAAGAACAGGTAAAGAAAATATTGATGATTACAAGGGCTTGTATAAGACAAATCCTTTTTTGAGTTGGATCTTGGCTCTTGCTTTGTTTTCTCTTGCAGGAATTCCTCCGACAGCAGGATTCTTTGGAAAATTATTCCTGATTACTGCCGGTGCAACAAAAGGGAATTATTGGTTCATCACAATGGTTGCGTTAAACCTGATTGTTTCTCTTTATTATTATTTGAGAGTAGTTCGTGCAGTGTTTATGGATAAGAATGAACAGCCGATTGAAACAATTAGAGGCAACCGGGCAGTCAACTTTGGATTAACAATTTGCGCAGCAGGTATTGTACTGGTTGGGTTGGTGAGCTGGATTTATGAATATATTTCCAAGTTAAGTTAAGACAATAACCTTTGACCCTTTCAACTTTAAACTGATTAAAAGTGGCTATTAATAAAAATCACGAATTTGAAGAACTGGACGGCATCAAATGTGCCATTGTTGAAAAGAATGTTGCTCCAAAACGTGTTGAGTTCCTAAAAAATTTACTCCAGTTCAATAGGTACGAAGTGATAGTTTCAGCCTCTGCTGCGCCAAAAGCTGCGCCTGCTCCAAAGCCAGCGGCAGCACCTGCTAACGGCGAAGCACAACCAGAACAAACTGCGCCGCCAGCTCCTCCGCCAGCACCAGAAACATTTACGGTCGGTGTTACTGATATTACGTTCAATCCGATTAATGCGATTTTTGGAAGAGCACTCCATACACCAGATAAGCATATTGTAACATTGGCTTACTGGCAACAGAAGGAACAGGTTTCCCATGATGAGGTACCGTATTTTGAAAGTTCGTTTTCGCCCGCCGGGTGAACTTAGATTGAAAGAATTTCCTTTTCCGGCTTTTTTCAACACAGTTGTTTTTGAATTATTAAGAAATTAAATGCCAGACCTGGTCAACTTAATTTGTTGATGATTTTATTTTCCCAATACCATGACGGTTAAAAAAAGTAAGACTGCCTGCAAGTTGACGATAGGAATTACCTAACGATGGACGAAATGCCGCCCAACCGAAGCCTCGTGGCAGCGATGCAGTCTGGTTCATAAAAATCGGCTTCTAAAACTCTACTTCAGTCCATCCCAATCAATTTTGATCATTCAACACTAACGTTCTTCTGCCGCTCAATTTGGGTTGTTAGCCTCTGCTATTTTATCATTCAGTCCCTTTTACAATTCTCTAAATTCCTGCTCTTGCAACCGAAACATTTTTCATTGATAAGCACCGAAAAAACATGACGAATGTCACTGACCACAATCAGTGAAATGTCTGACCAGCGTACTCAGATAGGGCTGGCTGAAAACATAATTATGTAGTCTAAAAATTCTATTATGGCAAAGAATACCAAGCCCACAAAATTTGTTTACTTCTTCGGTGGTGGTAAAGCCGATGGCAATGAATCCATGAAAAATTTATTAGGTGGTAAAGGCGCTAATCTCGCTGAAATGGCAGGTCATCCAAAACTTCGGCTACCAGTTCCGCCGGGTTTTACCGTTACCACAGACGTTTGTACATGGTACTACAAAAACAAGAAAAATTTTCCTTCTGTTTTAAAAACACAGCTACAGGAATCATTGAAAAAAATGGAAAAACTCACCGGCAAATTTTTTGGTGATGTCCACAATCCATTGCTCGTGTCAGTTCGCTCAGGTGCACGCAAATCAATGCCTGGCATGATGGAGACAATTTTAAATGTTGGATTGACTGAACAAACCATTAAAGGGTTGATCAAGCAATCGGGCGACGAACGTTTCGCTTATGATGCTTACAGAAGGTTGATCATGATGTATGCAGACGTGGTGATGGAAAAAGCAAACGGCTTTGAAGTAAAAAATGGAAAAGGTATCCGTAAAATGCTGGATGAAAAACTGGAAAAAGTAAAACACGATAAAGGATACAACAACGATACAGACCTTACAGTCGCTGATCTGAAAACCCTGGTGAAAGATTACAAAACGACGATAAAAAGAATTTTGGGAAAAGAATTTCCGGAAGATGCTAACGAACAATTGTGGGGCGGAATCAGCGCCGTATTTGCAAGCTGGAATGGAAAGAGAGCCGTTGAATATCGCCGCATTGAAAAAATTCCAGACGATTGGGGAACTGCAGTAAATGTTCAGGCAATGGTGTTTGGGAACATGGGTGAGGACAGTGCAACGGGCGTTGCCTTCACAAGGAATCCGGGTAATGGTGAAAATGAATTCTACGGCGAATATTTAGTGAATGCACAGGGTGAAGATGTTGTTGCAGGTACCAGGACCCCGGCACCCGTGAATGAATATTCCAAGAACGCACAAAGCGAACATCTACCCACTCTTGAAAAAACAATGCCTCATTTGTACAAGGAATTGTTTGCCTACCAAAAACGTTTGGAGAAGCATTACAAAGACATGCAGGATATTGAGTTTACAATTGAAAAAGGAAAACTCTATATGCTGCAATGCCGTGTTGGTAAACGTAACGGAATTGCTGCTGTTCGCATGGCTACAGAAATGCATAAAGAGAAACTGATCGACATTCACACTGCTATTAAAAGAGTAGGACCAAACCAGTTGGTCGAGTTGTTACTTCCAATGCTGGATCCAAAAGCAGAACAAACCAATCCGGTTATTGCAAAAGGTTTACCTGCAGGACCCGGCGGCGCAAAAGGCCGTGTTGTATTTACTTCTGCAGAAGCAGTTGAATGGGCACACAAAGGTGAGAGGGTGATTTTGGTGCGTGAAGAAACTTCACCGGAAGATGTTGATGGTATGCACAAATCACAAGCCATTTTAACAACAAAAGGTGGAATGACTTCCCATGCTGCGTTGGTGGCCAGAGGTTGGGGCAAATGCTGCATCGTGGGTTGCGGTGATATTGAAATCCATTCTGAAAACAAAACGTTCCGCACTAAAAACGGAACTATTATCAAAGAAGGCGATTGGATTACATTGAACGGAACAAAAGGTTTTGTTTACCAGGGAAGTTTGCCATTGGTTGCAATCGACCTTGACAAAAATAAATCTTATAATGATTTGATGAAGCTTGTTGACAAAGTGAAAGTAATGAAAGTTCGCACGAATGCCGAAACCCCTGAAGATGCTTCGCAAGGTTTGAAATTTGGTGCAGAAGGCATTGGCTTATTCCGAACAGAACACATGTTCTATGGTGAAAATAGTGAACAGCCTTTGTTCCTGCTTCGCAAAATGATTGTAAGTAAAAATGAGGATGAAAGGAGAAATGCTTTGAATGAATTGTATGGTTATGTGAAGAAAGATATCAAGGACACATTGAGAGTAATGAAAGGACATCCGGTCACGATTCGTCTTCTTGATCCACCACTTCACGAATTTGTTCCGCATGACACGGCGAGGTTGTATCAATTAAGTCGTGAACTTGGAATCAGCATTGGTGTGTTGAAGAGAAGAGTATTGGCATTGCATGAAAACAATCCGATGCTCGGACACCGTGGCGTTCGTTTGGGAGTAAGTTATCCCGAGATCACTGAAATGCAGGTCAGAGCAATATTTGAAGCCACAGCAGAATTGATCAAAGAAGGTTCAAAAGCCTTCCCTGAGATCATGGTTCCTGTTACGTGCACTGCAAAAGAGTTAACACACCAAAAGAAAATTGTTGACAGGGTTTACAAAGAAGTTTGCGAGAACAGCAAGATGAGATCAATTCCTTACCTCTATGGTACTATGATCGAAATTCCGAGAGCTGCAATCAAAGCAGATCAAATGGCGGAAGTTGCCGACTTTTTCTCATTCGGAACAAATGATCTCACTCAAATGAGTTTTGGCTTTAGCCGCGATGATATTGGGGGTTTCCTTCCAAATTATCTCGATCAAAAATTGTTGGTTGATGATCCTTTCCAAACCATTGACCAGGATGGCGTCGGATTATTGATAAAGATGGGAACAGAGAAAGGACGTAAAACAAAACCGAATTTGAAAGTCGGTATTTGTGGCGAACATGGAGGTGATGCCGAAAGCGTGAAATTCTGCCATCGCATTGGAATGAACTATGTAAGTTGTTCTCCTTTCCGTGTGCCTATTGCCAGATTGGCTGCTGCGCAAGCCGCAATTGATGATATTGAAAAGAAATTTGTGCGACCATCTGTATCTCCTGTTTCTATTTCAACGAACGGGAAACTGGTAAGAAGGAAAAAACTTGTACTGAATTAAAATCAGAATTGTGATTGAAGGCTTTATTGATTAATGTTGGAATAACATTATTTCAATAAAGCCTTTTTGTTTTATCAATAGATCATTCCGGTAATTAGACTAAGTAGTTCTCCATTGCAATTCAAAAAATGTTTGACTACATTTCAAACATGAAAAACATTTTGACAGCTTTTATTTTCCTCTGTTCATTTTCTGCGTTCTCACAATCTTCAACAGAAATTTATTTATTCGACATGAAAATTGATAAAGGACAAATCTCCGTATCCAACGGATTAAATATTACAAGGCATAAGGGTTACGATAATCAACCTTTTTTCCATCCCGAAAAACCGCTGATCTATTACACTTCATCAAATGATAGCACAAGAATTGATAGCAGCGATATCAAGATTTATAATTATCAAACAGGAAAAACTACAAGGTTTACCACTACGTCTGACAGGGAATATTCACCAACCGTAACTCCAGACGCACAATTTATCTCTTGTATTCTGCAAAGAAAAAATGGTGCACAGGATTTGGCAAAATATCCCATTGCTGGAGGACAACCAAAAGTATTGATCAGCCATTTAAAAGTTGGCTATCATGCATGGGCAGATGAAAATAGGGTGCTCATGTTCATTCTTGACGACAGTATTCATTTCTCACTGCATTTTTATGATTTAAGTAAGGATGCTGATACAGTTATTGCAGAAAATATTGGTCGTGGTGTCAACAAAATTCCAGGACAAAATGCTATGAGCTTTATTCAAAGAATTTCGGACACTCTTTCTGTCATCAAGAAATTTGACCTGAACAACGATGCGGTCACAAATATCATCTACACTTTGAAAGGAAAGGATTTGTTGACATGGCTGAACAACAACACTATTTTAATGAGTGATGGCAAAAAGATCTTTTCTTACCAGGCCAATGCTTATGAAGAATTCAAAGACCATAAATGGAAGCCGGTAATTATTAAAGGAAATACTGCAATGCTCAAAGGAATTACCCGCTTAGCGGTCAATGCTGACAATACCAAACTTGCTATTGTCGTGAATGAATAATCAATAGCAGTATTTTTGATCAATGGCAGATAAATCAAGCAAACTTTTTATCAAAAACATGGTTTGCCAAAGATGTATTCTCACAGTTGAAAACATCTTGAAAGAATATAGTATTCCATTTTCCAAGGTGAGTCTAGGAGAAGTTGACATCCAAAAAAAGTTAAACAATGAAGAAATCAAAGTCATTCAGTCTTCTCTTCAAAAGGTTGGATTTGAACTGATTGAAACGAGAGTAAACAAAATTATTGAAGACATTAAACAAGCAGTCATCGAATATTTGAGTCTTGGAATGGACAATCAAAACCTGAAGCTTTCAAGTTTCATCACTAAAAAAATCCCTTACGATTATAGTTATCTCAGCGATCTGTTTTCATCTGTTGAAGGAAAAACCATTGAGCAATATTTTATTCTGCAAAGAATTGAAAAAGTAAAAGAGTTGTTGGTTTATGATCAACTTTCTCTCACTGAAATCTCCTATCAAACAGGATTCAGCAGTGTTCATCATTTGTCTTCCCAGTTCAAAAAAGTAACAGGCCTCACTCCTTCCTATTTTAAAAAGATCGGAATCGAAAAAAGAAAAGCTCTCGACAAGCTCTGATCCAAAAATTATGTACATCAATCCCTCAATTCCATAAAGGCCGTGCATGCATGCGATGGTAATTTTGTGTTGTCAATAAATTAATAACAATCAAAACAAAAATTATGACAACTACAATTCAAAAGAACAATCAAAATTCTAATTGTTCATGCGAGGTTTGTTTGTGTGGTCCGGGCTGCACATGCGGAACCTTTAAATAATTATTTGCAGAGGCCTGAAGGCCTCTCTTTCATTTTAAAACAAAATGCGTTTTATATTCTAAGCGGCAATTAGTATTTTCCGCCTTTGAACTTTCTTTGCTATGAGAAACAGTTTGCTTCTGAGCCTCTTTTTTTTATTTGCCTTTTCATCGTTTGCACAAAAATCCCATCCTGATACCGTAAAAGTCGGTGTGTATGTAACAAGCATTCATGATATTGATTTCAAACAAAAGGAATATGCTATTCAACTTTGGTTGTGGCTGAAGTATAAAAACAAAGCACTCGGCTTTGATAAAAATCTTGAAATACCAATGGCAAAAACCGTTGACAAATCTTTTTCAACCATTGACAGTTCCGGTGATGAAGTTTATATGCAAATGAAATTGCAATGCGTGATGAAAGATTCGTGGAAGATAGCCAACTTCCCTTTTGACAGGCAAACCTTGCGTTTCTCGATTGAGAATTCACAGTTTGATACCAAATCGATGGTGTTTGTTCCCGATACTGTTGGTCAACATTTCGATCGCCGTTTTGCACTGAATGGATGGAATATTGACAGTTGCATTTTATCTACGGGGCCAAAAATTTATGAAACTGCCTTTGGTGATGAATCGCTTGCAAAGCCACGAACTGAGTACAGTGCCTTCCGCCTACGGTTGAGCATTACAAGAAATGCAGGTGGTTTATTTTGGAAGCTTTTTTTAGGAATGTACATTGCATTTCTCATTGCTTATGTTTGTTTCTATATTCATTCAGACGGAATGGACAGCCGTTTTAGTTTGAGTGTGGGAGCTTTGTTTGCAGTGATCGGTAACAAATATATCATAGACTCTTCTTTACCGGAGTCTACTTCTTTTACATTGGTTGATACTTTGCACGGATTGACCTTGTTTTGCATTTTAGTAATTGTCGCAGCAACTGCATATTCTTTGGTATTAGTCAAGAAAGGAGATCTAAAAAAAGCAAACAGGTTTGATATGTTGACTGCTCAGATACTTCTGTTGATTTACGTCATTGCCAATATTTATTTTATTGTGAAAGCAGCATCGTAGACCAACTTTGAAGCTTTATTCGATTTAATTTCTCAGAATGACAGAAATTGCAGATTCTAATCAATTGAAAAATGACCCAGTTTCTGCATCAATCGTGGCCCTGGTATGTTGGCGGAGTGTTCATTGGACTTACTGTGCCTGCACTGCTTATTTTAGGTAATAAAACCTTAGGTGTCTCTTCTTCATTGCGTCATATTTGTGCTGCATGCTTTCCATTGCAGGTTTCCTATTTAAAATATGACTGGAAAAAAGAATCATGGAACCTTTTTTTTGCAGCCGGAATTTTAATTGGAGGCTTTATCGGCGGTTGGTTATTTGCCGATCCGCAGCCTGAAACAATTTCTCACACAACGATCAATGCACTGGCGCAACACGGGGTTGTTTTCAACAAAGGCTTTGTTCCGGATAATATTTTTAACTGGCATTATCTATTGACATTGCCGGGTTTGATTTTACTGGTTGGCGGAGGTTTTCTTGTTGGTTTTGGAACCCGCTATGCAGGCGGATGTACATCCGGCCATGGCATTATGGGATTGTCAACACTACAATGGCCTTCATTGATTGCTGTGATTTCTTTTTTTGCAGCCGGTATTTTAAGTGCTCATTATTTATTACCTCTTGTTTTAAAACTTCATTGATGAAAAAGCTGCGTTATCTTTTAATAGGAATCTTTTTTGGAATTGTATTGTGCAAAGTGCAGGCGGTGTCCTGGTGGCGCATGCAGGAAATGTTTCGTTTTGATGGGTTTTATATGTACGGACTTTTTGCTACAGCTATTCCAACAGGAATAATTTCCGTTTGGCTCATAAAAAAATTTAAGATCAAAACAATTGATGGTGATCCGATAGTCGTTCCCACGAAAAAATTTAATTGGGGTTATGTTATTGGTGGGCTTTTATTTGGAATTGGGTGGGCTTTTTCAGGTGCATGTCCTGGTCCCCTACTTGCTTTAATTGGTGCTGGAAAATCAGTCGTGATCGTTGTGTTTTTAAGTGCCTTGCTCGGAACATGGGTATATAGCTGGCTGCGGCCGAAACTCCCCCATTGATTTTATATCTTAGCGCCGTCAAGTCACTCCTTCGGTTGTATCAATTGAAGATGAGTGGTAAAGAAGTTGCAATAATGAACCAAACCGATTTCCATGAACGGGATTGAGAATGAAAGTTACCGGCGGCCAAAAAAAATTACGCAGTTCTTTTTGGATATTTATCTTGCTTTTGCTTTTATCATAAAATTTTTTAAAGAAGCATTTGTTCCACCATTTCATTTCAAGGAAGTGGTCAAGCAATGCTATAATATCGGGTACAAATCCCTTGCGTTAATAACAGTAACAGGATTTATTACCGGTCTTGTTTTTACAAAACAATCACGTCCATCGCTGGCAGAGTTTGGCGCAACATCGTGGCTTCCATCCTTGGTGTCTATTGCCATGATCAGAGCATTGGCGCCATTAGTGACAGCCTTGATTTGTGCAGGCAAGGTTGGTTCAAATATTGGAGCAGAATTGGGATCAATGAAAGTAACAGAGCAAATTGATGCGATGGAAGTGTCCGCAATAAATCCTTACAAATTCTTAGTTTCCACCCGTGTTCTTGCATGTACTTTAATGCTTCCTTTATTGATGTTCTATACAGGCTTTGTAGGCTTGATGGGTTCATTTCTTGATGTTCATGCTAATGAACAAACCAGTATGGCAACATTTTTCCAAAATGCATTTGCCAGCATTAATTTTCTGGATTACTGGACATCAATTGCAAAAGCTGTCATTTATGGTTTTACAATCGGCATTGTAGGTTCATACAAAGGATTTAATGCAAGCAATGGAACAACCGGTGTTGGCTCGGCAGCAAATTCAGCAGTGGTCACATCGATGTTCATTATTTTCATTGAAGAAATCGTCATTGTTCAAATTTCAAACTATATCAGAGGAGGTTTTTAATGTCAACAATCCATTGGAAAGCTCCTGTAAAAGAACGTGTGATCACCATAAGAGGTTTGTACAAATCTTTTGGAAGTAATCATGTGTTGCGGGGAATTGATCTTGATCTTGACCGCAGTGAAAATGTTGTCGTACTGGGAAGATCGGGAACCGGAAAATCGGTGCTCATTAAAATCATTTGCGGTTTATTAAAGCCAGATGCCGGTGAAGTGATGGTTTTGGGAAAAGATGTTCCGCATTTAAGAGAAAAGGAATTAAGAGCATTGCGCCTCAAACTTGGATTTTCTTTTCAAAGCAGTGCATTGTATGATAGTATGACAGTAAGAGAAAATCTTGAATTTCCACTGGTGCAGAATTCGAAACATCTTACCTCAAAACAAATTAAACAAGCCGTTGAAGAAGTCCTTGATGCAGTAGGTTTGATTCAGACTTTAAATCAAATGCCCGCCGAGCTTTCCGGGGGACAAAGAAAAAGAATCGGTATTGCAAGAACATTAATTCTTCAACCGGAAATCATGCTGTATGATGAGCCAACCGCCGGATTAGATCCTATCACCTCAATTGAGATCAATAACCTGATCAATGAAGTGCAGCAACGCTATCACACCAGTTCCATTATCATCACGCATGATCTTACATGTGCAAAGACTACCGGCGACAGGGTGGCTATGCTACTTGACGGAAAATTTGTAAAACAGGGAAGTTTTGAAGAAGTATTTACAACTGAAGATGAAAGAATAAAAAGTTTTTACGATTATAACTTTATACAGCAATAATGAATATGAACAGCAATAAAAGAATGGTAACGGTTGGCGTTTTCGTTGTGGTGGCACTTGTAATTTTTATTGCAGGCGTTTTAACCTTGGGAGGACAGAAAAAAACGTTTGAAAAGAAAAATACTTTAAGGGCTATTTTCAAAGACGTTGGCGGATTGAAAGAGGGAAACAATGTTTGGTTTTCCGGCGTAAAAGTTGGTACCGTAAAAAAAATGTCCTTTGCCCCCAATGCAATGGTTGATGTGGTAATGAGTGTTGAAAGCAAGGCCATGCCTTACATTCATAAAGATTCAAAAGCTAGAATCAGTTCTGAAGGATTTATAGGGAATAAAATTGTAGTGATTTTTGGTGGAAGCATGCAGGCCCCCCAAGCAGCAGAGAATGATACACTTTCTGTTGATAACGGTGTAAGTACAGATGAAATGATGTCAACGCTCCAACAGAACAACAAAAATCTTTTGGACATTACAGGCAATTTGAAAGAAGTTACGCAGCGTTTAATAAACGGACAAGGTTCTGCTGGTAAACTTCTTACTGATGAAACCCTTGTTGATCAAATGCAAGCTGCAGTTCTCGGTTTTAAAAATGCCTCAGCCAACGTACAAAAGCTTACTGCCGATGTTGCTGCTTACACTTCAAAATTGCAATCAAAAGGAGCCTTAACGAACGACCTCGTGAATGATACGGTTTTTTACAGCAGGCTAAAACAAACCGCAGCCGAGATCCACAATGCATCAGTAACTATCAGAGAGGCAAGCGATAATATTAAGCTCATCAGTAATAATTTAAAAACAGTAAGCGATAACATGAATAATCCCGAAACTCCGGCCGGCGTCCTACTAAGCGACAGGGTTGCGGGAAAAGATTTGAAAACCACACTTTCGAATCTTCAAACCAGTTCGCAAAAGCTGGATGAGGATTTGGAAGCTTTACAACACAATTTTTTACTGAGAGGGTTCTTCAAAAAGAAAGCAAAAACAGAACAAAAAAAATAAAGTCCCGGCATAACAAAATACTTTCCAGTTTTGCGATCTCAAAATAGTTTGTCATTTAACTATTTGCCATTTAACTTTGTGGGGTAACTTTGCAAAAACCGAGTTATGGATTCCAGCCGGAAAACAGAGCTTACCCGTCAATTCATACACTTAACTTTTGAGTTAAGAGACCAGCTTCGACAGTACATGCAAAACAAATTCCGGGACAATAATATTGATCTGACTTATGAGATGCACCAGATCATGGCTTGTCTTTGGCGGAAAGATGGCATCAATCAGCAAGAACTTGCTGATCTTACCTTAAAAGACAAAGCAAGCATGACCTTTCTCATTGATAACCTAAGCAAAAGAGGTTTAGTCGAGAGAGGTGAACATCCAAATGACAGAAGAAGCAAACTGATTTATTTGACAACCAAAGGAAAACAACTCGGCAAAAAAGTGGCACCGTGGGTTGATGAACTCTTCACTATTGCGGGCCGGGGTTTTGATATGAATACGCTTCAAAACTACATCGAAGCAATTGAGAAAATGCGTGACAATGTGAAAGAAAGCTGAGATTTTATTGATGCGAATAATCGTTACAAAAACTGTTGGACTAAAGTATCCTCATCAATAATATTGATTGGGCTGTGTTTAAAAATTCGTGAACATGGAAACAAATTCTTTGGTTGAATATGGATCGAGGCGAGTGATCATTACTATCACAGCAGTTATTTGTGCCCTGCTTCAAATTATTGATACGACCATTGTAAATATTGCGTTACCCACAATGCAAGGAAGCCTGGGTGCTTCATTAACAGAAATCACATGGGTAATTACCGCTTATGCAATTGCAAATGTTATTGTAATGCCATTAACCAGCTGGTTAGGCCAACAATTTGGCCGCCGCAATTATTTTGCAGCATCAATCATTATTTTTACAGCAACCTCTTTCTTGTGTGGAAATGCAACAAGCATTACTGAGTTGATCCTTTTTCGATTCATTCAGGGCATCGGGGGCGGTGCATTGCTCGTAACAGCTCAAACAATTATCACGGAAAGCTACCCTCCTGAAAAAAGAGCAATGGCCCAGGCTATTTATGTGCTTGGCGTTATTGTGGGGCCAACACTCGGGCCTCCCTTAGGTGGTTACATTGTAGACAATTTCTCATGGCCATATATTTTTTATATCAACATTCCAATTGGTGTTATTGCTACTTTGTTAACACTTCAATTTGTTAGAAGTCCGAAGTATGCCGAAAAAGTATCGGTAAATAATGTTGATTGGCTGGGAATCGCATTGCTTATCGTTGCAGTAGGTTCGTTGCAATTCATTCTGGAAAAGGGACAGGAAGAAGATTGGTTCAACAGTTCTTTAATTACGATCCTTGCAGTTGCTTGCTTTTTTGGATCTTTCTTTTTCATTTGGCGTGAGCTCGTTTACAAACATCCTGTTGTGCACTTAGGCGTATTGAGAAACCGCAACCTTTCTGTGGGAAGCATTCTTTCTTTTGTATTGGGTTTTGGCTTGTTCGGTTCAACATTCATCATTCCACTGTACACGCAAACCATCATGGGATGGACAGCTTTTCAGGCAGGAATGCTAATGATACCAAGCACTATTTTCACGGCAGTAATGATGCCATTGGTTGGCAAAATGATGGAGAGAGGTGTGTCGTTTCGTTTGCTGATTTCAACAGGGATGGTGATATTTTTTATTTACAGCATGATGGCGTATCAAATACTCACCCCAAGCACAGGAAGTGATGCGTTTTTCTGGATATTAGTGATCCGTGGTGTCGGGCTTGGACTTTTGTCAATTCCAATTACAACAATGTCATTATCGACACTGAGAGGAGCAGAAATTGGACAAGGTGCTGCAGTTTCAGGAATGCTGAGGCAATTAGGTGGTTCGTTTGGTGTTGCATTGATTTCAACTTATTTAACAAGAGACAACGTGTTTCACAGAGCAGATCTTGTAGCAAAGCTTTCCACCAATTCGTCCGAAGTGCAACAGAGAATACGGGAATTAACCGGAGGCTTTATCGCAAAAGGACTAGCACCCAATATTGCAGAAAAGTCGGCACTCGAACTAACGGATAGAATGGTAAACATGCAGGCTGTTATTCTTTCTTACATGGATGTGTTTTTATGGATCGGGGTCATGTTTTTGGTTTGCGTTCCTTTCGTGATTGCTCTGGTCAAAGACTCTTCCAACAAAATTGATTTAGCACATGCCCTTCAGGACTAATTCTTACCAATGATAGCCTAATTAAATAATTGAATAAAACAGAACTGTTATTACATGAAAACACTTTTAGTCCCAATTGATTTCACCCAAACATCCAACAACGCCGTGGATTTTGCAGTTGATTGGAGTAAAAAGTTCGAATACAAACGCATTATTTTATTAAAGACATTTTACGACACATTATTTGATGATGTGGTAATGTCTTCCGAATATGGTGTAGGAATGGATTTCCGGTTAAAAGAACGAGAAGAAGCAGAATTGATGTTGAAACAATTGAGCTATGATGTTTCTGTAAAGAACACAAATATTGAAGTGTTGGCCGTAACGAGTGAACTGCCTTTGATGAGGGCAATTCACGAAGTGGTCAGAGAAGAAAATCCTGAAACAATTATAGTTGGCAGTGACACAAATCATTATGATAATGACAGCTATGTTGCTGACCATGTGATCCAAATTGCAAAATCATGTCCCGTTAAAACATTGATCGTTCCTTCCACTTACAAATACAAACCGGTAAAAGAAATTTTGATTCCTGTAGACTCGTTCGTTATACCTTCTATTGATAAAATAAAGCTATTGAACACCCCGGGGTATTTAACCGACGTTGATTTTAAAGTTTTGAGCATCGCCAATATTCAAATAAAAATAAACGAACAGGAAAGTGAAAGGCAATTGCATGGTTATTTAGAAAATATTCCACACCATGTTTTCTTCTCACAAAACAAAAGCGCAGTTGATGCGATAATGGAATTTTTAAAAACCCACCATGTACAATTAATTATTGCTTTGCCCGGCAAATACAGTTTCCTTTACCGGCTTACACACAAAACGATTTCAGAAGCCATTTGCCGAAACCATAAAAAGCCGGTTTTGATTCTTAAATAATTTTGATGGCACCGAACCAGTCGATTTTACTTCTTTACCAAATCATTTTGCTATTGTGCCAATTATTTCACGTTGAAAGTGAATGAAACAAATCCTTCTTTACATTTGGTGATGCGAAAAATTTTTTCTGTTTTCTTCTGTACACTTTGGCTTTTTTCATTTTCACAACAAAAAAACTTTACACAGTACGTTAATCCATT
>Ga0207647_10000475_pt1 | contig 32451 bp, 30 predicted proteins | sample KBSCornC2_FD_184295 | JGI IMG/M metagenome (GOLD analysis project Ga0207647, IMG submission 184295) | Corn rhizosphere microbial communities from Kellogg Biological Station, Michigan, USA - C2 (SPAdes) (version 2) | ecosystem: Host-associated > Plants > Roots > Rhizosphere ... | reverse complement strand
CCTCGGCATTCGACAGGCCATTGTGACCGCCCGCCAGCCACGGATCCTCGTAGACCACGGCGGCAAGCCAGTCCGCGGCCTTGTGATAGGCGCGCTTCCACAGCGCACTGAAGGCACGCGCCGAGCTGATGATCGGCAAATAGCTGACGCCGTAGGACGCCGCGATCTCGCTCAGCTTGTAAGGCATGCCCGCACCGCAGGTGACGCCGGTGACGAGGCCCTTGGTGCGTTCCAGGACACCGTGAAGCACGCGCTGCGCGCCGCCCATCTCCCACAGCACATTGATGTTGATCGCACCCTTGCCCGACGCCATGTCGTAGGCGCGCTGGACCTGCGCGACCGCGCCGTCGATCGCATATTTAATCAGCTCTTCGTGACGCTCGCGGCGCGTCAGCGCTTCGTAAACCTGCGGAATGATCCGACCCTCGGCATCGTAGCTGTCGGCGTTGACGGCGCTCACCGTACCGATGCCGCCGGCAGCCGCCCAGGCGCCCGAGCTCGCATGGTTCGTCGCGGAAACGCCCTTGCCGCCTTCGATCAGCGGCCAGACCTCGCGTCCGCCGTACAGGATGGGCTTGATGCCCTTGAACAAATATCTTCTCCCGGGCGCACCATCGCCTTGCAGCGGCTATATAAAGACTGCGCCGGCAAATGCTCGTTTATTTTAGTCACAACGAAACGGGCCGGGAATCGCTTCCCGGCCCGCCGTCCTGCCGATCCGTAGATCGGATTAGCGATAGCGACGATAGTAACGGTGGTGGCGATGATGGTTGCTGGAGATCGCGCTTCCGATCACCGCACCGATCAACGCGCCGGCCACTGCGCCGTTCACATTGCTGTTGCTGTAATAGCTGTTGCCATAATAGCCGCCGTAGCCCGGATAGCCGTAGCCATAACCGTAGGACGGGTAGCTGTTGTACCCGTACGACGGAGAGCCGTAGCCATAACCGTAGGACGGATAGCTATAGCCGTAGCTGTAGCTGCGGTACGGGCCGTAGGATGCCGAACGGTAGCCATAGGACGGATAATATCCGACCGAATAGCTGCTGTAATAACGGCTGTGATGATGGCTGCGCGCCTCGGCGCTGGTCGGAAGGGCGACCAGGGCAACGGCGGAGGCAGCGAGAGCGACCTTGCTGAACATCGAAAAACTCCTCGATTTTTGAACGCGTCGACGTTTGAGAAAGAACGCCGACTCAGCGGGTTAGTTGCTCCCTGCAACCTGTCCGGCTGATGAACTCGCCGCTCGAAGGGGCCGGTCGGGCGCTCAGCAGCTATTGGCCGACGCCGCGCCCCCAAGCACCGCGCCAAGGACTCCGCCGATTGCGATCCCTTCACCGGTGTTGTTGCGATGGCCATCGGTGCCGGCGATCACTCCACCAAGCGTCGCTCCGGCGACGCCGCCGAGCGCAGCCCCCGTGGCCGGATCGGTGCAGCCGTAGCCATACCCCCGCCGCCCGTACGCGTTTGAATAGCCGTAACCGTTCGAATAGCCGTAGCCGACCGGATAGCCATAACCGCCTGGGTATCCGTAGCCGCTCGGATAGCCGTAGCCGCTCGGATAGCCGTAGCCGTAACCAGGATAGGTCCCGGGATAACCATAGCCGCCGTAGGTCGGATAATTGTACCCGCCATAGGCCGGATACCCATATCCGTAGCCGTATTGCGGATAGCCGTAGCTGGGATAGCCGTAGCCTGATCCGTATCCATATCCGTAGTTGGGATAGCCCACGGAATAGTAGATCGAGCTGGTGCGGCTCGGATAGCCATAGCCGTAGCTCGAATAACGATAGCGGTCGTGATGCCGCCAATGGTGATCGCCATCGCGATCGCCACGCCACTGATGACCGTCACCGTCCCAGCGCGAATGATCGCGAGCCTGGGCGGCGGTTGGCAAGCCGAGTGTGATGGCGGCGGAGAGGAAAACTGCGACGAGTTTCTTCATGGAAAAAGACCCCTCGAGCAAACGCTTGGGGTCGCCCGACCTACGGGACGACTCAGCGGCCCGCTGCTGCGCCTTTCAACCTGTCAAGTTCATGAACGCCGTTTCGGCGGCTCAACGACCCTTCATCGAATAATCGAGTCCGATATCGACTGCCGGCGCCGACTGAGTGATGCGCCCGACCGAAATGAAGTTGACGCCCGTCTCGGCGATGGAACGGATTGTTTCCAAGGTAACCCCGCCTGAAGCCTCCAGCGGAACGCGGCCGGCGACGAGCGCCACCGCTTCGCGCAGCTTCGCCGGGTCCATATTGTCGAGCAGCAGCCGGTCCGCGCCCGCGGCAAGCGCCGGCTCGATTTGCTCGATGCGGTCAACTTCGACCTGGACCTGAAGGCCGGTATCGGCCCGCTTGGCGCTCCGAACCGCCTCGGCCACGCCGCCGCAGACGGCGACGTGGTTGTCCTTGATCAGCACGCCGTCATCGAGCCGCATGCGATGGTTGTGCGCCCCGCCCATCCGCACCGCATATTTCTCCAGCGCACGAAGGCCGGGGATGGTCTTGCGCGTGTCGATAACCACCGCGCCCGTCCCGTCGATCGCATCGACATAAGTCCGCGCCAGCGTCGCGATGCCCGACAAATGCTGCAGCGTGTTCAACGCCGATCGCTCGGCCGCGAGCATCGCTCGCGCGTTGCCATGAAGGCGCAGCAGCACGGTACGCGCCGGAACCCGCGTCCCGTCCTCGACCAGCCGTTCAATCTCAACGTCGGGATCGAGCTCATGGAAGAACGCCGACGCAATCTCGATTCCGGCGACGACAATCTCCTGCCGGGCATTCATCTGCGCGACGAAATGCGCGTTTTCAGGAATCGTCGCCCGCGAGGTGACATCGCCACCGATGCCGAGATCCTCGGCGAGCGTACCGCGAACGAAGTCGTTGAGGTCGAAATTGTCGGGAAGTGCCATCACGCACGGCTCTAGTGCGCGAGCTCCTCTGCTTTCAATATCTGCCAACGCCCTTCGCGATGTTTGTAGGGCTGCGCGTCCGTCGCCCGGAAGGCCGATCCGGTCCACGCGTGGATCGTCACGGTGACGTCTCCGTCATTGAGATCGATGACGTTGAAGCTCTGCTCCTGCTCGCGCACCCGGGTCGAGGTCGCGGTCCCGGCCTGAATAACGAGCACGCCGCCGGCGCGCGTTACGAAGTCGCTCGCATCCTGGCTCGACGCGTGATGCGCATGGCCAGCAAGCAATAGGTCGACGCCGGACTCCTCGATCGCATCGAGCGCCATTTCCTGCCGGCCGATCGCCCGCTCGACCTCATCGCCGACCTTCAGCGCGAATAGCGGATGATGGGTGACCAGCACTCGTACTGATTGCGCTGGCGTGCGCGCGAACGTCTCGCGGACGAAGGCGACCTGATCGCGGTTGATACGCCCGTCCTTGAACGTCAGCGACCGCGCGGTGTTGATGCCGAGCACCGCGAGCCCCGGTATTTCGAAGAATGGGCACAGACTCTCGTCGATGAAGCGGCGGTAGCGCGTCAGCGGTGACAGGAAGCGCCGCAGCACATCGTAGAGCGGTACGTCGTGATTGCCCGGCACGCCGAGCACCTCATGCCCGTGATCGCGCAATTGCCCGAGGAACTGGCAGGCCTCGCTGAACTGCTCGGTCCGGGCGCGCTGGGTGAAGTCGCCACTGATGACGACGAGGTCGGGCTTGAGCTGATCGACCTCGCGTTCGACCGCCTTCACGAGGCGGTCGTCGTGCGCGCCGAAATGCAGGTCGGAGAGATGGACAAGGCGGGCCATTTGAGGCCCAACGTTCAGAATCCGAGAAAGATCAACAGTTTGACGTCGATGCCAAAGCCTTCGGCGCGTTTTTGCTCGAGGAAATTGGGGATGTCGGCGCGGGCGACGAGGTGAACGTTGATGTCCTCATTCTCGTCGCCGCCGCCTTCGCCGATCTTCCGAACGCCGTGCACGCGAACGAGCGAGAAGCTTTCCGACAGCATCCCCGGCGACGCAAAGAACTCGCCCAGCTTCTCCACCCGGTCGCCAGTGAAGCCGGTCTCCTCCTCCAGCTCGTTGATCGCCGTCGCTTCGACCGAGATATCGGGGTCTTCGTCACCGACGAGCCCCGCCGGAAGCTCGACGCAACGGCAGTCCGGCCCGACGCGCGGCTGGTCAACGAGGACGATCTTGCCCTCATATTCGGCAATTATGACAACGGCGCCGATGTCGCGCGTGCGGCTCGCATATTCCCATTTGCCGCGCTTCAGCAGGCGCACGAACTTGCCCTCGCACATCAGCTCGGGCGCGGGCATTTCATCCAGATTCATAGCTCGATCAGCTTGTCCGGGATCTCGTTCACGTCACCGTCCGAACGAGGGAAATGCTCGGCAAGCACCACGCCGACCTGCTCGATCGCGGCAACGATGCCGTCGCCCGGCCGACCCTCGCGGACATGCTCGAGCAATACCGCCATGGCCTCGCCCCAGGTGCTGTCGTCCGTCACCTTCAGGATCGCTTCGTCGGCAACGATCTCGGCGCGTCGCTCCCCCATCGAGAGATAGATGAGGACGCCAGTACGCCCGACGGTCCGGCGCTCGGCAGCCGCGCGAAACACGGTCACGGCGCGGCGGCGAACACGCCGGTGCTTGGTTGTCGCCGGTGTCAGCGCGAGCCGCAACGGCAGCCATTTGAGGATCAGCAACGCGATCGTGAACTTCAGCGCCGCGAAGACCATCAACAGCGTCAGCAATTGGCCGAGTGTCGGCTCCGGCTGCCATCCGCCCATGAGAAAATTGTACCACCATTCGAGCGCGGTCGGCCGCCATGCCGCCCACGCAAGCACCGCGAACAGCGGCACCAATGCCCAGTGCAGCGCAACGTCGTGATACGCATCGCTGAGCGGCGTCGCGACCGCGACGATCTCGCCGTTGGACTTGGCTTCAGCAGCGGCAATCGCCTCACTGACCTTGTCGTGGTCGGCTTCGGATAGCTTCATCACCATGAGCCCGACGCTCCCCCACCGCCGAACGATCCGCCGCCAAAGCCGCCGAAGCCGCCTCCGCCGCCGCCGCCGCCGCCCCAGGACGAACCACCGCCACCGCCCCAGGAGCTTCCGCCGCTCCAACTATTGCCACGCGACGCACGGCTAAGCTCGTTGAGGCCCCACAGCACGACCCACGGGTTCACCCCGCCACCGCGGCGCCGATAATAACGGCGGCCGCCCGCGCGGCGCATTGCCGACAGAATGACGAAGCCCGCGATCATCAGGACGAACGCTATCGGCACACCGCCGCCGCTCGACTGACGCCGTTCCTTCTGGACATGGCCGGCCGCAGCGGCATTCTTCTGCGCCTCTTCCGGCGGCAAGCTCATCTGCTTGACGATCGCGTCCGCGCCCGCCTCGATCCCTCCACCGTAATCCGGCGGGTTCTGCTTGAAGTGCGGGAGGATGTTCTCGCGAATGATGATGCCCGACATCGCGTCGGTCATATACCCGCCAGCACCGTAGCCGGTCGCAATCGAGACCTTCCGATCGTTCGGGGCAACCAGCAACAGCACGCCGTCGTTGCCCTTGGCGCTTCCAAGCTTCCAGTAGCGCCCGAGCCGATAGGCATAATCGTCGACCTCGTAGCCTTCGAGGCTCTTCACCGTCGCGACCGCAAACGCTCGGCCGCTCGACGCGTAAAGCGCCTCGGCCTTCGACCGCAGGTCGACGACCTGCGCAGGCGTCAGAATCCCCGCCTGGTCGACAACGGCCGAGCCGTTGTTATCCGGAAATTTCTGGGCCGCGGCGGGGGTCGCCAGAGCGAACAGCCCAAAGAACAGGACAGCGAGCAAGCGTGCCATCATGCAGCTTTCTTCAAATATTGCGGCCGGCGAACATCCGACCTCAGAATCGCGTCGATCTCCCGAACGCCAGTCTTGATTGCGCGAGGTGCGTCGCCATTGCGAAACAACGGCACCATGTCGCGTACGACGACGGCCGCACGCTGATTGGTCAGGAGTCCTTCAAGACCGTTGCCCACGGACACCCGCACCTGTCGCTCTTTAGGAGCGACGACGACCAGCACGCCATTGTCCTTGTCCGCCTGACCCAGCCCGAGCTTGTTGCCAAGCGCGGCGCTGTAAGTCGTGATGTCCGCCCCGTTGAGGGTCGGCACCGTCACAACAACAAGCTCATCCGTCGTCGCTTTCTCCAACGCTTCAGACTCCCTTGCCAACGCGATCTCATCGGTGGCCGGAATAATGTTCGCCCGGTCCTGAACGCGCATCAGGCCCACGTCGAACATCGAGTTCGTGTTCGAAGTGGGCTTGCCGCAGCAGGCGCAAGCTGCTGCGGCCACCAGAACGAGATAGGCCCTGGTCAGCTGTTGTTGCCGAAATCGACTGGCGGCGCCTGCTGCGCACTCGCCGAGGCCTCGAAAGGAACCTTCGGCTTGGCGCCGTAGAACACCTTGGCGCCGATCGCATCCGGGAAGGTGCGGATGCGCGTGTTATAAGCCTGCACCGACGTATTGTAGTCGCGGCGCGACGCGTTGATGCGGTTCTCCGTGCCTTCCAGCTGGTCCTGTAGCGCCAGGAAGTTCTGGTTGGACTTCAGGTCGGGATAGGCTTCCTGCAGCCGCTGCAACGGAATGATCGCCTGCGTCAGGCGCCCCTGCGCATCGTTGAACGCCTTCACCTTCGCCGGATCCGAAAGATCGCTCGCATTGAGCGTCACCTTTCCGGCGTCGGCGCGCGCCTGCGTAACCGCAATGAGGACGCTGCTTTCCTGCTTGGCATAGCCCTTCACCGTCGCAACCAGGTTCGGGATCAGGTCGGCGCGGCGCTGGTAATCGGCCTGGAGGTTGGCCCACTTGGCGTTGACGTCCTCCTCCGCGGTCGGAACGCTATTGAGGCCGCAGCCGGACAGGCTGATGGCGGCAAGCGGAGCAAGCAAACCAAAACGACGAAGTGCGGTCATTGGACCCTCCCGTGAAACGCGCCGCTAATTAGATACGCGCTCGTTCCGTTTCAATGCTGTCTTAACCGGGCAAAACAGCGGCGGCTTTCAATCTGGCGCACAGACGCTACGGTTCGGCTCGACGCGACGCGGCAAAAGGGGGCCTTTCATGCTCAGGGAATTTCGCGCATTCATCGCCAAAGGTAACGTGCTCGACCTCGCGGTCGCAGTCATTATCGGCGCGGCGTTCGGCAAGATCGCCACCAGCCTTACCGAAGACATCATCATGCCGGTCATCGGCTCGATCTTCGGCGGCCTCGATTTCTCGAGCTATTTCGTCCTCCTGGGGCCGGTGCCCGACGGCTATCACGGCAGCCTCAAGGATTATGCGGCGCTGAAAGCCGCGGGCGCTCCCGTTCTCGGCTGGGGTGCATTCGTCACGGTCGTGATCAACTTCATCATTCTCGCCTTCATCATCTTCCTGCTGGTTCGCTCGGCGGCCAAGATGATGCGCCGGGCCGAAGACGCACCTGGCCCGAGCGAAGTCGATCTGCTCACCGAAATCCGCGACGAGCTCCGGAAGCGCTAAGCCTTACTTCGGCTTGCCGAGGTATCCGGCTTCCTTGCGGAGCGCATCGCCGTCCATCAGCACGCCGTCGCTCATGACCTGATCGACGTGGCGGAGATCGCCGATGCGCGCTTCGGGATCGCCGTCGACGAGCAGCAAATCGGCTTCCTTGCCGACCGCGATCGATCCGGTGCGCTTGTCGATCTTAACGTTGCGGGCAGGAATGATCGTCGCCGTCGCAAGCGCCTCCGAAGTCGTCATGCCGCCATCGACGTAGAGCTCGAGCTCGCGGACCAGCTCCATGCCCTGCCCGTCCGTACCGGCGACGATTGGCACGCCGGCGCGGAACAGCTTGGTCACATACTCGCCCATGTGGTGGACGCTCGCGACCGCGTCGGCGCGGGTCATTCCGGGAAGGTACGGGATCGATCCTGACTTAAATCCGCGCTCGGTCGCCGCAGGCAGCGTCCCGACATAGGGCGCATAGGCCGGAGCGACCGTCCCCGCATTGGCAAGCAGCACGCCCTCGACCACCACCAAAGTCGGGTCGAGCGTGATCTTTTTCTCGGCCATCGTCCGGATCACGGTCTTGGTCGGCTCGGCATCGAGATCGACGTCCTTGAAATACTTGCCCGGGCCAAGCATCCGCATGGTCGTATTGGACTTGTCGACCACTTCCTGGGGCATTGCCTGCATCGTCGCGAAATAGATGTGGGTGATCTCATCGTAGCCCGCGTTGATCGCGTCGAGCGTGCGCATGCCCGCGGGAATGTGCCCATGAACATGCAACCCCAGCTGGTGGGCGAGGGCCGCACCCGGAGCGATCCACTCCGGCTTCATGGACGTGTAGAATTTCACGGCCGTCAGGTTGTTCGCCTTGATCTTGCGGACCGCCGCGAGCGTGTCGTCGAGGCTTCCGACGGCGAGACTGCCCTGCGCCACCAGCGGCCCCTTCTGATCGACGATGACGGAATCGAAGCATTCCGGCGCCAACAGCGTCCCCTTGTTGCGGCGCTCGCGCTGGGAAACTTCCAGCTCGATCGGACCGCCCGGGTTGCGACACGACGTCACGCCGAGCGCGAGCTCACTGACCGTCTGAAAGTCGTCGCCGACGTGCATGTGGCTGTCCCACAAGCCGGGGACGAGCGTCTTGCCGGCGCCATTGATGACCCGTGCACCAGCGGGCAGTTTCGGCAGCGCCTTGCCGACGCTGACGATCTTGCCGTTCGCGGCAAGGACATTCTGCCCGGCCACGAACCGTTGCTGGTCGGCGTCATAGATTTTGATGTTCTTGAACAGCACCGGCCGCCGCGCAGCAGCCGTCAGGAATTTCTTCGCCGTCGCCGGAGCCAGGGCCGCGATGGCCCTGTCCTGCGCCGCCTGGAGCTTGTCGAGATTGCCCTCATAGCCCGCCGGCAGGAGCGCCAGAGCACCGACCGCGCCAAAAAACCTGCCGCCCTCGACCCACAAGGGCTGCGGTGACTGGCCGATGCCGCGCAGGAAGATGAGATCGACATGCTTGACGCCCTGGGGCCCGGACGCATCGGCCGACGCCACTTTTTCGAACGTCGCCTTGCCGCTTGGAAGCAATGTCAGTCCCGCTCGCCCAGCCGCCAGCAAAGCGTCGACTTGTGGCGCCGTCCCGACGAACGGCCCGCCCTGCGGCAGATAGAAAGCCGGGTTGCTATAGGCTTCACCGCCCTCGTCGACCGGGCTTTTCCAGGTCGCCTTGCCGCCGCTGATCGCGAAATTCTCGGCCGCATCGCCGCTCGGCGTGACGCCGCGGACGACGATCTCCGAGGGCATGCCATCGGAGCCATATCTGATCGTCTGGTCGGTCTCGAAGATCAGGCCGCGCAGCAGGATGGACTCGCGCATCGCGAGCCGGCCGTCGGCCTGCTTCCAGATATATTCGTCGCCATGCTTTCCGGCGGTCGAGACGACGACGTAGTGCGCGGCATCCGCCGGCGGGACGAGCAATTGCTCTTTGGGCGTCGGGTCGGCGAGAGCGGCGGACGCACAGGCGGTGAGCAAAGCGGCAAAAGCATAGCGGCGCATCGAATTCCCCCTTGGAATGTGCGCGCACCGTTACAACTGCTGTAACGATAGGCAATCGCCCGTTCGACGAGCCGACAGGCGTCTGCGGATTTTGATGAGTGGGGGAAGTGGGGAGCTTCTGTTGCCCGGTGCTCCCCAAACCGCTGGAATCCCCTTCTGTTGCCCGGTGGGGTCCGACCGCGCTTTAGCTTTGTAACTTCAATCCGTTAGGACGTCAGTTACGCGGCAAGAGCGAGCGCCTCGTTATCGTTGGCACTTGTGTGAATGAACCGTCACGGTGGCTCAATCCGATCGGCAATCAGGCCTTTATTGCACTCGTCGATCCTATTTCGCCCCCATCAGCAACCGCGTCTTCCCGCGGGTGATGGTGGAGGCGCCGGGGTACTGCCCCCCGGGTCCGAAATGCCTATTCCACCTAATAATCTACCGACATAGCCGGTCGCCCGGCATTCCTTAGATAGGGATTTCGGCTTAAAATCTCAAGAATCCCCTCTGGAAACCTGAGGGCCAGTGCTGATATGGGGCGTCAGCCGATGGCTATAGATGGGGAACGCAAACACATGAAAAAGCTGGCTTTTGTCGTGATCGGGACAGGCGCTCTGCTGACCGCCGCCTGCAACAAGGGCAATGAGGATCAGGTCAACAACGCCGAGATGAACCAGCCCGCGCCCGAGCTGAATGCGCTTGCCAACGACGCCGCCAATGTCGCGGACGAGGCGAATGCGCTCAACACGCAGGCGCAGAACCTCGCCAACGAGGCGAACACAATCGAAGACAATACCGTCAATCCGAAGGACGCCGACGAGCAGAACGTCAGCGGCATGTAAGCTTGGCCGACGAGGCCATCCCCGCAGCGACGCTGATCGTCGTTCGCGACCGCGCCGGCTCGGCTCCCGACCTGTTAATGGTCGAGCGCGCCGAAGGGATGGCCTTCGCAGCCGGCGCTTTGGTGTGGCCCGGCGGCCGGATCGATCAGGCCGACCGCAACCGCGCCAGCGAACTCGGCCTGGGTGAAGACGGCGCCGCGCGCGTCGCGGCCATTCGCGAGACCATCGAGGAGACGGCGATCCCGGTCGCGCTGGCGCCCGTTTCGGATCGGCAGGTCGCGCTCGCCCTCCAGGGTGAGTTGATTGCCGATCGGCCACTGGCCGACAGCCTGAACGAGCGCGGACTGGCGCTCGACCCCGACATCCTCACACCCTTCGCGCGCTGGGTGCCCAAGTTCCACGCCGTGCGCCGCTTCGACACGATGTTCTTCATCGCCAGGGCACCAGACGGCGACTGGGAACCGAACGTCATCGAAGGCGAATGTGCCGCCGCCCATTGGCTCTCTGCCGCTGAGGTCCTCGAACGCGAGCAGCGCGGCGAAGCGCGCCTCATCTTCCCCACCCGCCGGAACCTCGAGCGTCTCGCCCAATTCGGTTGCTACGAAGAAATCCGGGCCGATGCCCTCGCCCATCCGATCGAGCCGGTCACGCCATGGGTCGAGGAGCGTGACGGCGAGAAATTCATCACCATCCCGGGCCATCTTGGCTATCCGGTCACCGAGGAACGGCTCGACGGCCTCTGGAGGGGCTGACCACGAGAGCGAGTCGCCGTGCTTTGGGCACGAAAAAGGGGACCCGCCGAAGCGGATCCCCTTCTTTGCGAACTAGCGAAGCTCTTACTTCAGATGGTTCGAAAGGTGCTTGTTCATCTCGAACATGCTGACTCGGTCCTTGCCGCCGAAGATCGGCTTCAGCGTCGAATCGGCAACGATTTCTCGTTTGTTTTGAGGATTTTGCAGGTTGTTCTTCCGGATATGATCCCACACCTTCGACACCACCTGGCTACGCGGAAGCGGAGCGCTTCCCGTGATCTTTGCCAGATCCGCCGACGGGGTCACCGGACGAGCCAACCCCCCACCTGCACTACGACCAGTACCTTTTGCCATCAGGCCCTCCTGTTGTTCCTCTTCCGATAGAGCGCAAAGACGCATCCATTGCAATGCTATTGCAGAGGGAAAATCAGTTGTGTCGGGAAGAGAACGGAACGACGCGGTTGCGTGCATCGTGGCCGATGTCGGCACGGCCTCCGAACGGGATGTCCGACCGGCGGCACCAGTCCTCCACGATGGCTACCTCGTTCACTGCGAAATCGACGTCATTCTCAAGCACATCGGCCACCCGCCCCAGCCGCAGCCGGGCGACGCGACGAACGTTTGGCGATCCCGTCACATGGAACATCGTCCGGTCGATCCGGTAGAGGTGCTCGCCCACCTCCTCGATCAGCAGTTCGACCCCCGTCAGGTCCGGCTCCAGCGGCGTCCCAAGCAAGTTTGACAACACCGTCAGGTTGAACGCCATCGCCGGTCCGTCCAGCCCGGGCTCCAGTGCGGCTTCATCGCGCCGCACAAGCCAGTCGAGCGCGCGGTTCACTGCTGCCTCGCCCCCGGTGACACCATGGTCGCCGCGGAGCACGTCCTGCGGCATCGGCCCCCATGCGACCTTTAAACCCGTCTTGTGAAAGCCCGCATGGAGAAAACCTGCGTCGCTGTAGCCAAGATACGTCTTGCCCCGCGCGGCGTCCGGCAAGCCTGCCAGCGCTGCTTCGGCAATCCGGTTCGAACCGTAGCCGCCCCGCGCGTACCAAACGGCATCGACCGACGGATCCGCCATGACCTCGCGAAGTGCCGCCAGCCGCGCCTCGTCAGGCCCCGCGAAATGCCCTTCGCTCAGGAAACATTGCGGGTGGATCGCCAGTTCGCAGTCGCCCCGCGCCGCGACAATCGCCTCCATTCGCTCGGCCGCTTCGGGTTTCAACGGGCAGCTTGGAGCGACAATTGCGATCTTCATCTTGTGCCTCATTACCCTCCACGCGCCGGCTCCGGATATCACCAGTGCCGATTTGCGGCTACTTAGGCGAGGCGCAGTTGAGGGAGGGGCACAATGCAGCTTTATCTCGCAATGGGTATCGGGTTTGTCCTGGCGTCGCTGTCTGACTGGCTCTTCATGGGCATCCTCTTCCACCGTCACTACAAGACGTTTCCGGAGGTCTGGCGCGATACCACCGACGAACGCGGCAAGATCATCGTCGCGCAGGCATTCGCGGCGTTGACCGCCGTCGGGTTCGTCCTGCTTGCAAGCGCGCTTGGGCTGGTTCTGCCGCGACAGGCTTTGGCCCTCGCCTTCGCGATCTGGATCATCGGGCCGCTGCCGCTGCTTCTCGGCAATCACCTCTTCATCAAGCTCGATAAGATGGTGACCATCAGCCATTCGCTCGGCTGGCTCGTGAAGCTGCTGCTGGTTGCCGGCGTTACCGCCGCGCTTCTTTAGCTATTCGCGATCCTTGCGCCACGCCGCGAGCGCCTCGGAACGATTAACCAGCGACGAGATCTCGCGCGCATCGAGCTCGCTTTCGAAGTTTACCCCGAGGACGTTGGGGCCATGCCACCGCACGACCGCCGCACGGCCGAGGATTCCGCAATCGAGGACGACTTCAGTCCCTGTTGCGAGGCTGAGCGAACAGTCGAGCTTCGCGCCGCCGGCCGATACGTCGAGCAACTGCACCGAATGACGCTCGCCATTGGCCTGGAGGAAAGCAGGCAAGGCCACGGGCACTCGCGGATAGACGCGGCGGTCTTCGAACGAGACCGGATCTTGGGAAGGTTGGACGCTCGCCATAGGTGCCTTAGCCGGTGGCGTAGCACCGAGGTGCTTCCCAAGGAGTTAATCTCTCCTCGTCCGCAATGGATGAAAGCGGGTGAGACCACCTGCCGCTACCCGTAGCCCCCTAGCTCCAGCAAGCGGTCTCGGGAGCCTGCCTAGGAGCGAACCGCCCGCCGGATAAGTGAACGAAAGTGAGGTACCCGCTGGCATCGGCGCCGCGATTGGTGCAGCTTCCGCTGCCTGGAGGGGTATCCATGAAGAAATCGACTGCGCTCGCGCTCGCTACCGCTGCCTTGTTCGTCACGTCCGCGGCGCCGCCCGCCGATTACGCGATCCTCATCCATGGCGGCACGATCTACGACGGCACCGGCCGAGATCCCTATGTCGGCGACGTCGCGCTGAAAGGCGACAAGATCGCCTACGTCGGCCCGCACGCTCCGGGTACCGCCGCGCGCACTGTCGATGCCACCGGCAAGGCGGTCTCGCCGGGCTTCGTCAACATGCTGAGCTGGGCGACCGAAAGCCTCATCGCCGACGGCCGCGGGGTCAGCGACACGGTCCAGGGCGTAACGCTCGAAGTCATGGGCGAAGGCGATTCCATGGGCCCATGGAACGACGAGATGAAGCGGCTCGACCTCAAGCGACAGGGCGACATCAAATATCCGATCCGCTGGACCACGCTCGGCCAATATCTCGAATATCTCCAGAAGAAGGGCATCACCCCCAACGTCGCCTCCTTCGTCGGAGCGACCACCGTCCGCGTCCATGAGCTCGGCGAGAAGGACGTCGACCCGACCCCCGCCCAGCTCGACCGCATGCGCGCGCTCGTCCGACAGGCGATGAAGGAAGGCGCGCTCGGCGTCGGGTCGTCGCTGATCTACGCGCCCGCGACCTATGCCGAGACTCCCGAGCTTACCGCCATCACGACCGAAGCGGGCAAGTGCGGCGGCATGTACATCAGCCATATGCGCTCGGAGGGAAACAAGCTTCTCGAGGCGATCGACGAGCTCGTCCAAATCAGCAAGGATTCTGGCGCTCCGGCCGAAATCTACCACTTCAAGCAAGGCGGTGAGCCCAATTGGGGCAAGCTCGACGCTGCGATCGCCAAGGTCGAGGCCGCGCGCGCCGCCGGCCAGCGCATCACCGCAGACATGTATATGTACCCCGCCGGCGCCACCGGGCTCGACGCGGCCATGCCGACCTGGGTCCAGTCGGGCGGCCTCGAAGCCTGGACCAAGCGCCTCAAGGACCCCGCCACGCGCGCGCGGCTGGTCAAGGAAATGCGCACCCCGTCGAACGACTGGGAGAACCTCCTGCTGCTCTCCGGAAGCCCCGACCGGGTGCTGCTGATCGCGTTCAAGAATCCGAAGCTGAAGCCCTTGACCGGCAAGACCCTGGCCGAGGTCGCCAGGATGCGCGGCAAGAGCCCCGAGGAAACCGCAATGGACCTCGTCATCGAGGACGGTAGCCGTGTCGGCACGGTCTATTTCCTGATGAGCGAAGACAACATCAAAAAAGAGGCCGGCCTCAAATGGATGGGCCTTGGCTCCGACGAAGCGTCGGAAATCCCCGAAGGCGTGTTCCTCAAATCGAGCAGCCACCCCCGCGCCTACGGCAACACCGCGCGCTTCCTCGGCCACTACGTCCGCGATGAACGCGCGACAACGCTGCAGGACGCGATCCGCCGCTTGACCTCACAGCCCGCGACCAACCTCGGCATCCGCAATCGCGGCTACCTGGCGCAAGGCTATTACGGCGACGTCGTCATATTCGACCCCGCGCAGATCCAGGACCACGCAACCTTCGAGAAACCCAAGCAGCTCGCGACCGGCGTCGACGATGTGTTCATCAACGGCACGCAGGTCCTCAAGGACGGCAAGCACACTGGCGCCAAGCCCGGCCGCTTCGTCCGCGGACCCGGCTGGACCGGCTGGCCCGGGGGAGGCGCGTGCAAGCCCTAGCGTTCTGATGGCGCGAATGGGTCGGAAGCGGACGCTAGCCCCGATTGGGCATTCAGTACCAGTTGGGACCAAACATCCCGAGCAGGTCAAAGGTCGGGTAAAGCAGAAGATAGTAAATGAGGGCCGCGAGACTCCACCTCTTGCCCGGCGCGAAAGCGACCGCTGCTACCCCGAGCGTGAAGGCAAGATAGATTATCCACCACCTCAACGTCGTCGCTTGCGCGATCCCGAGCAATTGTAGGCACGACATGGACAACAGGTTGCAAGCATACATTCCGCCAATCAGCCAACGACGGTGTTTGAAATAATAATCGTCGAGGTCAGGCCATTGCTCGATATCTTCCGGGAACACGAGCTGAGCGATCAGATAATACAGGCCGAAGATGATGAGCCCCGCGGCCAGACTGATGAAGCTGATTGGGATGTCGTGTCGCGTCTGCCAGGCTATCAGCCAAAAGCTGACAATGTCGAAGCAGATCGCCACTGCGAGCAATGGGCTCAGCCAGCCGACCCTGATCTTGTGGCGAAGTTCCAACGCTTTGCCAAAGCCGCCCAGGGCCTCGGCAATCGCCAGGCCCATCAAGAAGCCGAAGAGCGAAAAGGCGAAGCTGAACTCGTCCATTGGGCGCTCCCACTGGAGACTTAATACCACGCCGATGACTAGCTGCTAACGGCAGCAATGGGTCGAAAGCGGACCTCACTCTAATCGCTCGTTAAGACCCGGCGTGACGTTACAATCTCATATTCAAATCAGGTATGAGAGCTCGTCCGGGGGGCGGACAGGCTTGGCCAACCTACAAGCCAGGTCGGCGAGGGGGGGAACTGCAAATGTCTGTCGACGAGCGCAAAGGACTGAATCGCTACAACGATTTGTATCTCTGGATGATCATCCCGATGGTCATCATGCAGATCGGGATATTTCACGATTATTGGGGCGACCTGACCGAGAACGCCTGGCCTGTTCACATCCATTATTGGACCGCGACCCTGTGGTATCTCTTCTTGATCCTCCAGCCATATTATGCCGCGCGCCGGCAATTCGACCGGCACCGGACGAACGGGATCATCGGTTTCTTCCTCGCCGGTGGGGTCGCTCTCACGGCGCTGAGCGCGCTCAACCGCGATATCGTCAACGCCGACCTATCCGCGAAAATGCGCGATCAGTTCGGTGCGTTCGAGCCGTGGTTCTTTTACGGCGTCGCGACGGTCGAGCTGGTCATGATGTCGGCCTTCATTGTCGCCGTTATCCAGGCAATCCGCTATCGGCGCTCGCTGTCCGATCACGCCTGGTGGCTAATCTCCACGGTGTTCATCATCATGATGCCGGCGCTCGGCCGTGGATTAGGGTTCCTCTGGGGCATCGTCTTCGGTCAGAACGACCCGGGACTGGCCTTATCGCCGCTCTACCTCACGACGGCGATCATCATTGCATTGCTGGTTTGGGCGGCACGAAAGTACGGGCGCCTTAATCACCCTGCCACCTGGCTGGCATTGGGGGTCAACCTCTTCAATCTGCTCATCGAACCGCTCGGAAAGTGGGAATGGCTGCAGGGCGTGTTGAAGGTGATGATCAAGAACTAGATTGCGGCAGATTTGGGTCGATTTCTGACGCTCGGATCGTATCGGCGGATTTGGGTGGAAAGCGGACGTTCGCGGCTACAGCTTATTCCACCAACCTAAGACACGCAGCCAAGCGCCGCTGAACGCGAGGATCACCATCACTGCCGGAACTGCGATCATGAGCAGCACGCCCCGAGCGTCGATGGGACCGACGGTACGAAAGACCAGAAGCCCAAAGAGGAAGGGCGCAAATGGTAGCAACAGAAGCTTGGTCGGCTTCATCCGTAAGATCCAACTACCGCGTTCACGCAGGAAGGACACTTCGGAATAGGGCAGGAACATGGAGTAGCGAACGAATGGCGAGAACGGGCTAATCCTGTAGGTTACTCCGCTCTCATCGTGCTCCACATCGTAGGCGAGTGGACCAAGCTTCCGCTCCACTTCGGTAGAGATGTGCGCCGCAGTCGTCATTGCCCCCGGCTTGGTCAGCACAAACATGCGCCAATTGTAGCCCGTCTAACCGAGTGGGCTAGTGTCTGCTTTCGACCCAAAGCAGACATCAGGTGCTCAGTCAGGACCGTCGTCATTCTCGAGACGGCTTGGTCCATTCCTCGATGATTTTTCGTTCTTCATCGGACAGCTGATTTCCCCGAAAACCAGGCCGCCTAAATTCTATCTCGCGAGTGTCCTTAGTAATCTCGAGACCTGGGCGTCGTTCCCGTTTCGTTAGGCCTTCAGGCGGGGTGGGCTCTCCGAATTCGATCCCGGCACGCTCACCCCGCGACCATGCCACCCAACCGTCCACCGCTTTGCCGTTGCAGCGGAGGGTTATTTGCGTGTCAGGTGCCGGCAGCTTGTCGCCGATCACCTGCGCTCCATGTTCAGATAGATCTCTAATTCGCACCGGAATCCGAGAATTTAAGTGCTCGATCATCCCCGTCAGGATCACGTTCGCGCGTGCTGACCGTCTGTCATCGCTATTCATGCGGGGCCTCCGCACTTCACTCAATAGCTATTTATCGGTTGAAATGCTGAACCGACAATCTCCACAATGGGTCGATTGCTGCCTCTCACTGGTAAGCTTTAGGCGGGGTTCTTTTGGCGAGACTCTAGTCTGGGATCCGGTCCGTAATCGTTGTCGCCTACGTCGCCTTCGGCCAGCAGCAGACCCAGCATCAAAAGGACTGGTATAAGCAAGATGAGATTCCAGGCGCCGAGATCTGGCCACAAAGGGTCGTAAGCGTGAAGCTGCACACGAAGTAGCTCGTAGACGTTGGACGCGAGGATTGGCGGCAGCATCAGCACCCACCAACCTGAACGCCCGTGATCGTGCGATCGCCTGACAAACAGCGCGAAGAATGGAATTGCGGTTATGAGAATCGGGACTTCTCTGGCGATCACCAGGGTTGGCCAATGCAGAGTTGCAGCGAAACCTTCTGTGAAAGCAGTCGTGATAATCCACGAAGCGATCACATAGTTTAGGACCTCAGTCCTTCGAGAACGCCCGCTTAGGACGAAAGAATGGCTGACGGTCCGAACGACCGAGGCCAATGCTTCGCGCAAGGTCTCTGCAAGCTGCGCCATTTCGCGCAGGGTAAGATAGGTTGGTAAGCGTCTGCAATGGGTCGAACGCTGACACTAAGGGCGGAAAGCTGACACTGCGGCAGGACTGACTAGGAAAATCCAGCGGCGCTACAACATCAGGTCGCTGGCGTGGATCGTGAACAGGCCGTCGATCCTCACCGCGAAGTCCGCAACTCCGTCACCATTGGTGTCGCCTGCGACGTAGGTGACCCCGCTCTGCTGGTAATAGCGCAGTTCCCCGGCATGGTGCCCGAACGCCGCATTGCCGATGAAGCTGAAGGCCTGGTCACCGCCGGTAAGCGTGTTGGCATCGACGTTCGAGAAATCGAGCTGGTCGCCCTCGGCCTGGCTGAAGTCGTGGATGCGGTCGGCGGTGCCGCTGGTCATCCCGGCAAAGTCGCCGTCGCGGAACAGGAAGGTATCGGCTCCGGTGCCGCCGTAGAAGCGGTCCATTCCAGCCCCGCCCTCGAGCGTGTCATTGCCGCTTTCGCCATAGAGCAGGTCGGCGCCGCCGCCGCCCTTGATGATGTCGTTGCCGCCGCGGCCGTAGAGGAAGTCGTTATACGAATTGCCGATGATGACATTGTCCTGGTCCTGGCCGTAGCCGCGAACGACCGTGCTGCCCTCGGCAAGGTCGAGTTCCTCGACATTGGCCCTGAGCTGGTATGAGGCCAATGACGAGATGACCTTGTCATTGCCTTCGCCGAGATTCTCGTAGGCATAATCGGTGGTGTCGTTGACGTAATAAGTGTCGTCCCCGATGCCGCCATACATCCGGTCATAGCCCGCGCCGCCGGTCAGAATATCGTTGCCGTCGGCGCCGAACAGATAATCGTCGCCGCCCATGCCATTGAGCGTATCGTTGCCTTCATAGCCGTAGAGCTTGTTGGCGAGATCGGTGCCGGTGACGAGATTGTCGATCGCATTGCCCTTGCCGATGTAGGCCGCGCCAGTGAGCGTCAGATCTTCGACATTGGCGCGCAGCGTCACGTCGACCGACGAGATGACCAAGTCGTGACCCTCGCCGGCATTCTCGTAGGCGAAGTCCGTCGCGTCGTTTACGTAATAGGTATCGTCGCCCGTACCGCCGTACATCCGGTCGTAGCCCGCGTCCCCGGACAACGAATCGTTGCCAGCGTTGCCGAACAGATAATCGTCGCCATCGTTGCCGGTCAGGCTATCCGCGCCGCCATTGCCGTAGAGCTTGTCATTGCCGCCGCCGCCGTCGAACTCGTCATTGCCGACGTTGCCATTCAACGTGTCATTGCCGTCGTTTCCACCGAAGAAAACGCCTTGGGTGCCAGCCCACATCACGTCGTCAAACCCCGATCCGGTGATGTGCTCGACGCTTACTATCGTGTCGACGCCAATATCGGCGGGGTCACCTGATCCGGACGATCGAATCTGCCCGGTCGCAAGGCGCAGATCGACTATGATTCCGGCGAGGACCTCGGTGTGATTGTAATATAACCAGTCGCTCCCACCGGCCCCGTCATAATAATCGTTTCCGGCACCACCTTCGAATAGATCCTGGTCAGGCCCGCCATAGGCAGTGTCGTTGCCGGCTCCATCGACGACCGTATCGCCGCCGAATTCTCCACCGCTCCCGGTGTGGAAGACATCGTCACCGTCGCCGCCGATCAGAATGTCAGGACCAGCTCCTCCATCGAGGATGTCGTTACCATCGCCGCCTTCGATCCAGTCGTTGGCGTCTTCTCCCTCGAGAAAATCATTTCCGGCGTCGCCGTAAAGGTGATCAGCTCCATCACCACCGTGCAAACGGTCGTCGCCGTCGCCGCCAAAGAGATAATCTTCGCCACCGGCGCCGATCAGACCGTCGGAGCCCGCCAGCCCATTCAAAATATTGCCAGCATCATTGCCGGTGATGACATTATCCAGCTCGTTGCCATTCCCGGTGACGGGCGCATTTCCGGTCAGCATCAGATCTTGCTCACCGGCAGCCAGTGTGTAGTCCACCGAGCTTTGAATGGGTCCGGGCGTGCCTGAGTAAACTACGAAATTCGCGGCGCTGATGGTGCCTCCGCCAGAAAAATGCACGTCGGCAAATTTCTGTGCCTGTAGTGGTCCATTTCCGTCGGGATCGTAAAAGAGCTGGATGGTCCCAACCTCATTGGAACCGGTCCACAAGATGCGTTGGCTAGCAGTCGTTGCAGGACCAAGGCCAAATGCGCCTGCGCTGAGCTGTCCCGGGGCGAGTCCTAGGAAGACGCTGGAGTCCAGATAAATCTTGTCGTCGGGCCCGGAAAAGTCGGTGATGCGATCGATGCTGGCCAAATCGTTGAAGTAAAAGCGATCGGCGTCCTCGTTTCCGGCCAGTGTGTCACTGCCGAGGCCGCCGATCAGAATGTCAGATCCTTTGCCGCCTGCCAAAAGGTCATTGCCGGCGCCGCCGCTCAGGAAGTCGTCCCCATCCCTGGTTTCAACGTAATCCGCTCCGGCGCCCGTGATGACCGTGTCTCCGTACGGGCTGCCAATGATCTTGAACGTCTCGAAATTAGTAAGTTGGGTCCGGTTACAGTCGATGGTTCCATCGGCTGCGACCACAAATTTGGCAGCGCTGTTGAACCACCAGAAGTCGCCCTCGAACAAATCGTTTCCGGCACCTCCATCGAGGAAAAATGCATCGTGAGCGTAGGTTTGCGTGATGTAGAAATGGTCGTCGAAGTCGCCGCCGGGAAGATAGGCAAACTCGACCTGCTCCATGTAAATTCCGCCGGCTGTGCCCCAGAACTGGGTGCCATCACCCGACAATGACACTTGGAGAGGTCCTGATTGGGCCACTTGGTACGACAGGATGTCCCGGCCCGCTTCCCCGTAAATCGCATCGGACGTCGTGCTCAGGACGGTAATGTGGTCGTTGCCGGAGCCGGCATGGACAGTGGCTGACTCGAAGTTGGAAGCTGCGATTCCGCTTGAGGTCGTGATCGTGTTTGCGAAGGTGACCGTCAGGTCCTGAGTATAAGCGCTGAGATTGTCGAAGAAATAGTCTGTCCCGGACCCACCGTTGAAATTCCCGCCGGTCGACGCACCAAAGACCTGGTCGTTGCCGCTTCCTGTATTGACGTTATCGACGCCCGATCCAGAGTAAATCTGGTCATCGCCGCCGCCCGTTGTGATATTGTCATTGCCGGACCCGCTATGGATTTCGAACGTCTCGAAATTTGCGAAGCTTCCGAAGCTGCTCGTGATGCTTCCCCCGCTGACGAAGAAGCTGAGACCGGTCGTTAATAACGAGCCGTTGAATTTGAGCAGGTCTTGGCCCGCGCCCCCATCCATGCTCACGCTAAGCCCGGCGGTGTTCGAGCCAAGCTTCAGGTCAAACGTGTCATTGAAAGCGGTTCCGACATAGTCGACGCTTTCGGCGTTATAGATGATGATTCCGCCGGCAGCAGGGTTGGCGAAGGATCCCGCGTTCCCGTACAACACGCCTGTATTGTACAAATCCCACGCGTCGAAGGTCGCCCCTGCGCCCCAATCGACATGAATGACCAGATCGTCGTGACCGTCGAGTGCATCAATTACGATGCTCTCGTTGGGAGGCGTGTCAAAAATGAGCGTATCGTCACCGTCCGTGGCGACGAAGATTCCCTTGGGATTTACAAAGACTGCCACCAACGCCCCCAATCAGCTCGGACGCTAGCGACAACATGTTACGATGCAATAGAGAAGTGGCCAGCTGAGACTACAAGTCTGATCAACTGGTGTCCGCTTTCGACCCATTGGGGACATTAGTCTGGATTGGGACGATACTCCAAAAGATCACCTGGCTGGCAGTCGAGCGCCTTGCAGATCGCGTTGAGCGTATTGAACCGGAATCCCTTCACCTTCCCGGTCTTGAGCAGCGACAGATTGGTAAGCGACATGCCGATCTTCTCGGCGAGCATGCTCAAGCTCATCTTCCGCCTGGCGAGCATCACATCGACGTTGACGATGATGGCCATCAGAGGATCGATTCATTGTCTTCGCGCATCGCCGCGCCGAGCCGGAAGGCCTCCGCAAGCAGGAGCGCGAGCGCCCCGCCGACGAACAGTCCGAAGCCGAACTGCCCGTCGACGCGAGCGCTGCGCAGACCGCTGGCGCTTTCCGAGATTATAGGGAGAAGTCGGAATTCACCAGCGGTCGTGTGAAGCTGCGAAAGCAGGAGGGGCGGAAGCGCGATCGCCCGCAGCCAGTACCAGACGTTCAGTGCGATCAGCATCCATCCGATGAAGCGAAGGCGGCGGACGGCAACATCGTTGAAGGGCTGCCCGCTCGCGATCTGCTCGATGAGCCTCAGAAGCATCAGGAAGACGCTGATCCACAGGCCGCAGGCCAGCAGCATGTCGAGGGACTGCAGCGCCGCATAGGTGGGTCCGCCGCTGCGCACGTTGAGCGTGCCCCGGTCGAGCGAGAGAGTCCCGACAGAAGCGCCCGACGCGCCCTGAACATTCGTCGACGGCGCAGGGTCGATGCGCAGCGGAAGGGTGGTTGTGGCCGCACCTCCGCTCGCGGCGGCGCCGATCACGGCAGCAAGGCCGATGAGGCCCGCAACGATCGCAACCACCATTGCGGCATATAGGCAGATCTTGAGTAAGCGGACGGTCATGCGGGGGCTCCTTTGAACCGCCGCCTACACTCATCTTTCATGAAATGCAATGAATTTTTTATGTTTTACGTAAAATACCGAAGGGAAGTGCTGAGCTTCCAAACGCCGCTGGTGGTCCGTGCCTTGCTGGTCCGGAAATCGGTCGCCATCCGATCGAGCGCCGCATAATCGCTGCGCTCCACCGCCTTGTGGACGGCATCGACGACGATCTTGCGCTCGACCAGCTCATTGCCATCGACGTGTACCGAAGTGATTTCCTGTTCGACAGCGAGAAGGTTGTGACCCGATGGGGACACAAAATAAAAGGTGCCGAGAAATGCCGCTGCCGCGCCAAGCGCGATCGATCGCAGCCCCGGGGCCATAGAAACGCTCCTACATTGCCGGCGAGCGTATCGCGGATATGTTGCGGATTAGTTCCTGCCGGCGTGGACGTGGCCCAAGCGTCAACATTTTACTTCTTCACCAAGCTTACAAGACAGCCTGCAGCCAGCCAGCTGGTTGCCCGAGATCCATGCCATGAGCGCCTCCTCGGCTCGGACCTAGTGGCAGCATTCGACCCGAAGCTGCCGCTAGAAGCGATTCGAAAGGACGAGGCTACCAGATGACGTCAGTAGTCGGATCGAACGTGCCAACCACGTCGATCTCCATGTCATAACCGCCACCATCGACGTCCAAGAAAAGATGAGTGACTCCTCCAACGATAGTCACAGTCGCTTGCCCTGCCGCGTCGCCACTCGGAAACTGGACGAATGTAAAAGCCTGATTTCCATCGTTGGTGGTATCGGCATCAATTACCGAGAGGTCGATCTTGTCGATCCCGGTTTCGAAGTCTTCGATCTCATCTGCCGAATGCACGACTGATTCCGTCGCTGCGTTGAAGATGAATGTGTCAGAACCGGTCCCGCCATACATGTAGTCGCGGCCGTCACCTCCGGTGATCTTGTCGTCGCCGGCGTCGCCGGCAATGTAGTCGCTCAGGCTCCAGCCATAGAGCAGATCGTTGCCGTCGTTACCGTACAGCGTGTTGCTGCCACCTTCGCCATAGAGGACGTCGTTGCCGCCCCAGCCGACTAAGGTGTCGTCGCCGTCGTCACCATGGATTTCATCATTCCCGGCGCCGCCTGCAAGATGGTTGTCCAACAGGTTGCCGTAAAGCTTTGCGCCCGTGCCGAGCGTGATCTCGCCCCACTCAATGTCGTCCTGAAGCGTGTAAGATGCGAAGGATTCGAAGATGGTATCGGTGCCTTCGCCATCAGCCTCGTCGACCACGTCGGTCAGGCTGTCGATGACGTAAATATCGTCACCAGCTCCGCCGTGCATGACATCGTCGCCGGCGCCGCCATCGAGATAATCGTTGCCCTTGCCGCCAGTTAACGTGTCCGTCCCCGCGTCGCCATAGAGGCCGGTGTCTGTGCTGCCGGCATAGAGCGCGTCGATGCCATTGCCTCCATGCAGGCGGGTGACGTGGATGTCGCCACTCACATAGGTCCCCGCATACAACATGTCGTTGCCGTCCAACCCGAACAATTCGTTGTTCACACCCTTGTCGGTCAGGACGTTGTCGAGCGCATTGCCGGTCAGGGTTCCAAAATTGCCGTTGAACGTGCCATTCTCAACATACGTGGGGAGGACGTAATCGATGTAGCCCGCGACGTTGAGGATTACTGTGTCCGTGCCTTCGCCAGCATTCTCGATCAGGACGTCGCCGACATCGTCGACATAGAAGAGGTCGTTCCCGGTTCCGCCTTCCATGCTGTCCACGCCTGCGCCGCCATTCAGGCTGTCATTGCCCTCCTCGCCGTGCATTGTGTCGTTGCCGGTGCCACCGATCAGGGTGTCGTTCTCGGTCCCGCCCCACAGGATGTCATTGCCGCTTCCGCCGTTCAGCGTGTCGTTGCCGGCCAGGCCGCGCAGCACGCTATTTCCACTGTTGCCAATCAGAACATTGGCGAGGGCGTTGCCATCGAGCAGCAAGTCGGCCGTGCCGATCTGAATCGCATTCTCGACCTCGCCCGCGGTACCAAGCCCGTACAACGCGCTTGTCCGAACCGTATCAATTCCTTCGCCGGCATATTCGGTGATCTGATCACCTTGGTCATCGACATAATAGACGTCGTCGCCGGTTCCGCCGAACATATGATCGGCTCCGGCCCGGCCATTGATCGTGTCGTTCCCGGCATCGCCTTCGATCGTGTCGACGCCAACGCCACCGTCCAGATAGTCGTTGCCGTCACCACCCCATAGGGTGTCGTCGCCGCCCTTGCCGAACAGGCGGTCATTGCCGTCACCGCCCGAGATGAGTTCGACATTTGCATGTCCATTGATCGTGTTGTTCAGGACGTTGCCGGACAAGCTGGCCGGACCGGTGGTGCTGCCATGAAAGCCTTGGACGGAGATGTTCTCGATATTGTCGGGCAAGCTGTAGCTCGCCCCGCGCGCAACTTGCACGCTATCCGTGCCCTCGCCGGCATTTTCGATGAAGCTTGCGGGATTGCTGGCGTCAGCACGGTAGATGTCGTTGCCATCACCTCCGTAAATTCCGGCACCGCCAATGAATTGCACGAAGTAATCGCTGCCAAGGCCACCGTAGATGGAGCCGAGGACTGAATGGTAATATCCAAAGAAGTCGTCGTTGCCGTCGCCACCGTCGAGGGTGAGGCCGACTGAATCGGCGTAAATGTTGAAGCGGTCATCGCCAATGCCACCCGCCGCGAAAATGTTGGGAGCGCCGCGAACGTTGATCGTGTCATTGTCCGCGCCGCCGTCGACACTGGCTCCCGCCGCCCACAAGTCGAACCTGTCCGCGCCCAGACCGCCCAGAACGTTCGCCAAGCCCGACTTGAGCTGAACGACGTCGTCGCCGTCACCCATGTCGGCTGTCGTTGAATCGCCGCCCTGGACGGTCAGCTTGTCGTCACCGCCAAGAAAGTCGAGATTGTAGGTTCCGGTGCCGCTAACGACGTACGTATCGTTGCCGCTCGTGAATGTGGGCATACGCCTTACCCCCCGTTACGCCGACTCGCGGCCGAGGCATCAATACTCAAAATTACCGCGTCGACCTAACGAGTTGCTAGCGCGCTTACGTCTGCTTTCGACCCATTCCTGCCACTGGCGGGCGGTAGCGCCTCGGGAAACGCAGGTAAGCCGGATTAATGTTCAAGCCACGCCAAGTTTATGTGCCTTAGGTATCGCAGCGGAATGATCCACGCTCAATTCAGCGGTCAGGGCGGCCTATTTGGATGAGCCTGTACCACTTCGTTCGTGAGACGCTTGAGAGCCAAGGTGGGAGATGTTCTCGTGAACAACTCTTGGCTGCGATACTTGCGGACGCAGCGGCGGCCGAGCAACTCGCCCGGAGCCAAGGTCTTGGGCGATTGCTAAACAACATGAAACATAGTGGCTTCGTCGAATTCGACGGCGCGATGGTAAGACGGACTGCCCGTCGAGTAGGTCATCGTCGAGTCTAGCGAGAAGTCGATCAGACTTCGAGGCGGTCGCCTTCGCGGGCGACGACAGCGTATAGGGCCGGCATCAGGAAGACGATGATCGCGAGGCAGGCAATCAGCCCGCCGACGATTACGATCGCGAATGGCCGCTGTGTATCGGTCCCGACGCCGGTCGCAAGAGCAGCGGGCAGAAGGCCAAGCGCTGCAACGAGTGCCGTCATCATGATCGGCCGGAGCCGCAGGATCGCCCCTTCGCGGATCGCCTCGGCAAGCGGCGTACCGGCGAGGCGAAGCTCATTGACGTAAGATATGTAGACGAGCGCCGTTTGTACCGACACGCCAAATAAAGCGAGGAAGCCAATGCCCGACGAGACCGAAAAGGCGGTCCCGGTCAGCCAGAGCGCCAAAATGCCACCGACGGGCGCCGACATCAGCACGCCGATCAGCGCGATCGCTGGGAATTTGAAGTTCCGGTAGAGCATGAAGAGCAGCAGGAAGATGAGTAGCAGGGTCAGCGGCACGATTGCCATCAACTGAGAGCGCGATGCGGTATATTCACTGTATTCCCCGCCCCAGTCGACGCGGTAGCCCTGCGGCAGCTGCACTTTGTGCGACACTTGGCCCATCGCGTCCTCAACCGCCCCGGCGAGGTCACGTCCTTCGACGGAGAACTGGACGCCGATGAAGCGGCTGTTGTCCTCGCGATAGATGAAGGACGCGCCGTTGGTCACCGAGATATCGGCAAGCTCCTTTAGCGGAATGTGCTGTCCGCCTGGAGTCGCGACCAAGATGTTGCCGATCGCTTCCGGGTCGTTGCGATACTTGCCGGCAAGGCGAACGACGAGGTCGAACTCCTTTTCCTGCTGGACGACCTGGGTCGCGACGTCGCCGCCGATGGCTGTCTGGATCAGCCCATTCACGTCATCGACGTTGATCCCGTAACGCGCGATCTTTGCGCGATTGATCGCGATCGACAGACTTGGTTGGCCCAGCTCATGGACGAGAGTCACGTCGCGGATTCCTTGGACATGAGCGAGCACCGCCTTGATCGCTTTTCCCTTATTCTCGAGCGTGGTCAGGTCGGGCCCGAAGATCTTCACCGCGAGTGCGCTCTTGAGCCCGGTCTCAGCCTCGTCGACCGCATCTTCGGCGGGCTGCGTATAATTGAAGGTGACGCCCGGGAAGGATTGCAGCTTGTCATTGATTGCGGCGATCAGCTGCGGCTTGGTGCGGATCGAGCCGCGCCATTCCGAATAAGGCTTCAGGCCGACGAAGAACTCGGCGTTGAAGAAGCCTGTGGGGTCGGTGCCGTCGTCGGGCCGGCCGTGTTCCGAGCCCACCACCGTGACTTCGGGGAAGGAGGAAATGATCGTTCGGATTTGCGGCACGATCTTAGCCGATTCGTCGAATGAGATGGTCGACGGCATGGTCGCGCGAACCCACAGCGCGCCCTCATCGAGATGGGGCATGAACTCGGCTCCAACGTCGGCGAAGATCAGCAGAGCGGCCAGCAATAAGGCGGTAGATGCAATAATCGTCTGGCGCGAGCGTGCGAGGCAAAAGTCGAGGCCGCGCGTGTAGCTCGATTTGATCCGCTCGAAGATCGCGTTGCGGCGCTCGCGAGCGCCGCTGTGCATGAGCATGTAGCAAAGGACTGGAAGCACCGTCAGGGTGACGATCAAAGAGCCGATTAACGCGAAGATCATCGTATCGGCCATCGGTTTGAACAAAGTGCCCGAAGGTCCGGTGAGGACGTAGATGGGCAGGAAGCTGACGACGATGACGATGACGGAGTAGAAGAGCGGTCGATCAACCTCGTCGGATGCTTCGCGGATGATCTGCATTAGGCCGGCAGGCGAATCCTCGCGCTCGGCTAATCGCCGGTAGATATTCTCGACCATGATGACGGCGGCATCGACGAGTATGCCGAAGTCTATGGCGCCAATCGACAGCAGGTTCGCCGATGCACCCTGCAAGTTGAGGCAAGTGAAAGCGAACAGCAGCGACAGGGGGATTGTCGCGGCAACGATCAGGCCGGAGCGGACGTCGTAAAGGAAGAAGATGAGGATCACGACGACCAGCAGCATGCCCCGAAGCAGGTTCCGCTCGACGGTCTGCACCGTTTCGTGGACGAGGTCGGTCCGGTCGTAAAAGGGCACCACCTTCACGTCCTTCGGGAGGACGCTGGTGTTGAGTTCCTGGGTCTTGGCCTCAACGCCTTTGAGCACATCCTGCGTCTTCTCGCCGGTGCGCAGCATGATGACGCCCTCAACGGCGTCATTCTGCTTATTGATACCAAACTGCCCGAGGCGCGGCGCGATGCCGATCGTCACCTGGCCAACATCCTTCACCAAGGTCGGGATACCGTTGTGAACGGCAACGACCACATTGCCGATGTCCTCGAGGCTGCCGATGCGGCCTAGGCCGCGAACGTAATAGAATTGGCCGCCCTGCGAATAGAAGCCGCCGCCGCCATTGCCGTTATTGGCCCCTAGCGTTGACTCAACCTGTTGTGGCGTGACGCCGGCGCCGGCGAGGCGAAACTGATCGAGCACGACCTGATATTGCATCGTGCCGCCGCCGAACCCGGAATCGTCGGCGACTCCCGAGACTGTCCGGTACTGCGGCTCCACCGTCCAGTCTTCGAACGTCTTGAGTTCGGTTGGCGATCGGTCGGGGCTTTGCAGAGTATAGCGGTAGATGAGCCCGGACGGTGAAGTCAGCGGTTCGACCTCGGCCGAAACTCCGGTTGGCAGGTCGAGGCCCGCGACACGATTCAGCACCTGCTGCCGCGCCGCGGTGCGGTCGGCGTCCTGGTCGAAGGTGATGTCGATCGATGACAGCGCGTAGAGCGAGACCGAGCGGAGGTTGTTCTCCTTTGGTATGCCGTTCATCTCGCGCTCGATGGGAACCGTGACCAGGCGCTCAATCTCTTCCGCGGAATGACCCGGCCACTGGGTCGTGATCGATACCATCGGTGGCGACAGATCGGGGTAGGCATCGACCGGAAGCCGCGTCCAGGCGCGAACGCCGGCCCCGATCAGGAGCACCATCAGCAGCAGGACGAGGATGCGCTGCTCGAGGCTTACCGCGACGATGCGGTTGATGAAGGACGAGCTGGTTGGTGGCGTTTCCGCCGGATCGCCGCTCATTGCGTCTGCATGAACTGAAGGAAGATGGCTCCGTCGGCGACGATCCGGTCGCCAGCCTGGAGGCCGCTCGTCACGTCGTAATTCTGGCTGTCACGATAGCCTATGGTAACGTCCCGCCGAGCGAAGCTGCCGTCGGGCATTGCAATGTAGACGAACGGCAGGTTCTGGTCGTCGCGGAGAATGGCGGAGACCGGCACCAGCAGGCCGGTCGCGGCGCGGCCGGATTCGATCGAGACGTCGACGTACATCTGCTTCTTGAGGAGGTTGCCCGGATTGGGGGCGACTATGCGGGTTACGATCGCGCGCGTGTCAGGGTCCACCGAAGCGGAGATGTTCTCGACTGTGCCGCGGAACGGACCGGTGCCGTTGCCGGGGTCGATCCGTGCCGCATCGCCTGCACTGACCTGGGCGAGATCGCTCGGCGAAACCTGCGCCAGCACCCAGACCTGCGACAGGTTCGCGACCATAAACGCGGCGGACGACCCGGCCTGTAGCAATTGGCCTGGCGTGACCTGCTTTTCGACGACGATTCCGGAAACCGGAGCGCGAATGATTCCGCTGAGGCCGGACCCCGGACCGGCACCCATCGACGTTAGGGCTTGCAGCGCCGCCGTCCGGTCGGCTTCGGCGCTCGCCGCGTCGGTTTCGGCCTGCGCCGCTTCGCGGGTGGAGATACCGTTGTGAGCGGCGAGGTCGCGGTCTGTCGTCGCAATTCGCCGCGCGTTGGCCGCGGTTACCACTGCCTTGCGATAAGCGGCGACGGCATTGGCGACGTCTGCGGAAGCAACTGTTGCCAGCGGCTGGCCCTTCGCGACCGGCTGACCGACGGCAACGAGGATTCGCGTGACCGGCCCAGTGAAGGGCGAGACGACAGAGGTGGCCTGATTATTGTCGAAGTCGACGACTCCCGGCGCTTCAACGCGATGGCGATAGCCGACTGGCTCGACCATAAAGAGCCGGATGTGGGCGAGCTGGGCCTTCGTCAGCTTGACGTTGGCGACTGCATTCGTCGGCGTATCCGTGTTGTCGGGCGAAGACGAGCAGCCCGCTACCGACAGCGCCAACGCGATGATCGCGAACCTACCGAGCATCGGTGACACTCGCGAGATCTGTGCGGTGCCACCAGCCGCCGCCCAGCGCCTGGAACAAAGCGGCGGTGTCGGTGAAGCGATCGGCCTCGGCCTGGACGAGACTGAGCCGCGCCTGCTGATAGACCTGCTCGGCGTTCAGCACGGAGAGATAAGCGGCATAACCGTCCTTATATTGGACCTTGGCGAGATCGAGGCTGGTCTTGGCGGCGTCCGCCGCGGCGGCGGTAGCCTTGAGCGTCTCCGCATCGTGCTGGAGCGCGGCGAGCGTATCCGCGACATTCTGGAAGGCCACGAGCACGGTGCCGCGATATTGCTGTGCCGACTGCTGGTAGGCGAAGCGCGCGGCGCGCTGCTGATGAAGCAGGGTGCCGCCGTCGAAGATCGGCGCAAGTAGTGCGGCGCCGATGTTCCAGAAGCCAGTCCCCGGTCCAAAAATCTGTCCGATCGCGAGCGCGTTGCTCCCAGCATTGGCGCTCAAGGTGATGTTTGGCAGCCGCGCCGCAGTGGCGACTCCGACCTGGGCGCTGGCGGCGTGGAGATTTGCCTGAGCCTGCAGCACGTCCGGCCGCTGCTCGACCAGCGCCGAAGGCAGGCTCAGCGGCAGGTCGGAGGGCAGCGTGAAATCGGCGAGCGTAAACTTTTGTGTCGGTAACTGGCTCGGATAGCCGCCCGTCAGCACCGCGATAAGGTCATGCTGCTGGTCGCGCTGCTTGAGGAGTGGTGGCAACGATGCCTCGAGCTGCGCGAGCTGCGCCTGCTGAGCGGCAATATCAATCCCGGCGATATAACCCTTCGACTTCTGGTACTGGAGGAGGCTCAAGATCTCTCGATTGGTGGAGATCAGTTCGTTGGTGGTTTCGATCTGGTCGTCGAGCGAGGCTTCCGTAAACACCGCGGCCGCGACATTCGCGCTCAAAGTAATGTCGGTCGCAATCATCTCGTAGCGGCTGGCCTGCTCCTGTGCCGCGAGGCCTTCGACTGTGCGCTTGTTGAGACCGAAGACATCGGGGACATAGGACACGCTGACCTGCGGGGTGATCAACGTGTAGAGCGAGGCGTTGTTTGCCGGGACGGGCGCCAGCGTGTTGGCCGGATCCTTCTGCCGCGTTGCGCTCGCGCCGCCGGTTACCTGAGGGAAATAGGCACCGCGCTGGGACCGCGTATTCTCATGCGCGACCAGGATTGCCGCCTGCGCTGCCTTAAGGTCGGCATTGTTGGCGAGCGCCTGCGTGATCAGCGTGTTGAGGGCCTGCGAATGAAAGAGGGTCCACCAATCGGCGGGGATGTCGCTGGCCACGGTGAAGTGCTGGATCTCACCGCCTGGGATGCCGGACGCCCCTTCGGTCGTCTTCACTGGCCGTGGCGTGTAATTCGCAACCGGTGGCGGACCGGGCTGTTTGAAGTTTGGTCCGACGACGCAACCCGCCGTTATCAGGGGCGAGAAAATCGCAAGAATCGCCTGACGACGAAAGTGCACCTGCATCGGTCTCCGAGTGGGAACGGCGAGCCACGGTCCGAACGGGCCGAGGATAATATTACATCACATAGAACGCCAAGGGCTTATTCGTTTGATTACCGATGGCGCAAATTACATTGTGGTCATCATCGTCCGATGGGAACAGGCAACCTCATAAGAGTGTCAGCTTTCCACCCATTCCTGCCACTAGGAGGCCTCGACGCTTGACGGCAGAGCCAGGTGGGGGTTTCATTCTCCCGCTCGGTTGAAGGGGGGAGTAATGCGTCTACCGGGTCTCATTGCGCTTGGGCTTCTCGCCCTTACCGCTCCCTGGTCATCATCACCGATTGTCCCAGGCTCTGCCGCTATTGCGCGCGGACCGCAGACGTGCGGCGGCGATTACTATGTCAATGTGAACGGCAAT
>Ga0207647_10000474_pt1 | contig 32481 bp, 21 predicted proteins | sample KBSCornC2_FD_184295 | JGI IMG/M metagenome (GOLD analysis project Ga0207647, IMG submission 184295) | Corn rhizosphere microbial communities from Kellogg Biological Station, Michigan, USA - C2 (SPAdes) (version 2) | ecosystem: Host-associated > Plants > Roots > Rhizosphere ... | reverse complement strand
GAGCCGGAGGATTGCGGAAAGGACTTCGCCTGCATCCGTGACATTCGTCCGCGGGAAGTATTCGATGTGGTTTGTCGCTACCTTTGATTTCGCCATCATGGAAATCCAATAATGTTCTTGAAGAAAATCCATGAGCGGTCAGCCCGTTTGATAGCCGGGCAAATCATCGATCGAGCGAATGCGGCACGTGATGCGGGAGATTTCCGTGACGCCGCACTGCTCTACGAGGAAGCGCTACGTCTGAGGCCGAACGACGCCGCGATTCATGTTCAATGCGCGAACATGCTGAAAGATGTCGGGAGGCACGCCTCTTCCGAGGAACACTATAAAGCCGCTCTAGCTTTGCGGCCCAACGACTCTGACGCCTGGCACCAGCTTGGACATCTTTACAAGAGCTGGGGCCGACTAGACCGTGCGGAGTCGGCTTACGGAAACGCGTCGAAGCTGCGGCCGGACTGGGCGGAGCCAAAAACGGAACTGGAGCGGTTGAAACGCGCCGGCTGGCTCGGCGAAGAAGCGCCGACAACAAGAATTATTGAGTCGGAACTTGCGAGGACGACCGCAGGCCTCACCACATCGACGGATCTCGAACGCCTGGCGCCGGAATTGGCGCCACGTCCTCCGCACACGCTTCGCCACCCGCATCGCGAGGAGATTTCAATACGAGCCCTCGGCAGGCCGGAGCGCAGCCATTGGGGAATTATCAACACGCTGCGGGGGATCGAAGCAGTACGCGGCTTTTGCATCTCCGCGTCGCCGGTTGTGGAGATACAGCTCTATTTGAACGATCAACTCATCTATCGGGCGGCACCGAAGCCTGGATGCACCCTCACCTATGAGAGCGATAATCCGGACCTGCGGAAATATGCGTTCAACTTCTGGCTAGATTTCGGCGGCTTCGAACGCGGGCGACACCAATTTGAGGTGCGCGCCCTTGACGCCCGTAGCCGCAGTCAAAATCATCACATTACAGTGGTCATCGCGTCACCTCTGGTCGAGAGCGATTTTCCGGCTTCCGATCAGCTGGTGAATGTCGATCCCTCCGATATGCGGTCGATTGACGAGCAGATCGAAGCGCGCGCCAGCATGATCCGGCCGGGCCGTCGAGAGCTGCTAAAGAAAGCGCCCCGCGCAATTCTCGTCCAGCGTTTGGACCAACTCGGCGACATGGTGGTATCCGTGCCGGCCCTGCGCCTCCTCCGCTCGATGTTCCCTGAAGCCCGCTTGGTGGGACTGCTTTCTCCGGCCAATGCTGACTTGGGGGCTACGCTCGGCCTGTTTGACGACATCGTGGTAGCTGATTTCCCGGATGATCGGCTCCAACGGCGGCGCATCATGCCAATCGAAGATCAGGTCGCGTTGCGGGAGCGGCTTTCCGCGTTCAACTTCGACATGGCGATTGACCTGTCCGAAAATTCCCCATCGAGACTGTTGCTGGCGCTCTCAGGAGCACCGTTCCGCTTTGGGTTCCGACATCCGATGGTCCCGAATCTACCTCTGGATCTTGAGGGCAATACCCACGATCGTATGAATGGCCACGAGGTCGTCCCGCACTCGAACAAGCTGGTCGGCATGATGGAATGGCTGCGCGCAATGATGCGCAGCGAGCCCAACGTCGCCCGACGCGGAGATCTCGACTGGAATGCGCTCGCCGCATTCGATCTTCGCGAAGGAGACCGTTTTGCTGTGATGCACGACGGTGCCCGGCTGGCTTACAGCCGCTGGCCGTATTATGCTGAACTTGCAAAGATCATCCTTTTCGAAACCGACCTGAAAGTCGTCCTGCTCACCGATGACAAGGCTATGCGCGAAGGGCTGCCGCGAGAATTGTCGAGCTCCGACCGCTTTCAGCTAATCGATGGGCGTCTAGAGTTCGATCAGTTCGACGCATTGGTATCGTTCTGCACATTATTCGTCGGAAATGATTCTGGCCCGAAGCATCTTGCCTCGCTGCGCGGCGCACCGGTCGTCAGCATCCATATGGCGCGCAACAACTGGAATGAATGGGGACAGGAGAACGGCGGCTACATTCTCAGCCGCAAGCTCCCCTGCGCCGGTTGCCAGATCAGTCACGATCCCGAAGAATGCGGTCGCGATTTCGTCTGCATCCGCAATATCAAACCCGATGAGGTGATGCAGGCGGTGCGTAAGCTGCTGTGATGCGGCGGGCTGGCCGTTTCGGCGCCATGCGCGTAATCGCGGATATCGATCTTGGGGAGAGGCCTGAACTTGCTGCCGAGGATGATCCGGTCTTTGATCCGGGAAGTCCCACTTTCGTCCAGCGCCGCAACGGCGCGGCGGCTGGTCAGGCGCGCCAATACGGCGCGTGATGCACGGCAGTTCGGCGTCGCAGCTGCACTCTACCAGGAAGCGCTGAACCTCAATCCCGACAATCCGCGTGTCCGCATACAATGTGGACACATGCTCAAGGAATCGGGCGATCTGGCCGGCGCGGAACAGCAATATGAACGCGCTGCGATCGACCTTCCAAGCGACGCCGATCTCGCGCTTCAGATTGGCCATTTGCACAAGATGGCGGGCCGACCGGAATTGGCCGAGACCGCTTACGCGCGCGCGCTGGCGCTGCGGCCCGGCTGGCGCGAGGCAGAACGCGAACTGGCCGCAGTCGGCGGCACGGTCGCCGAAGATAAACGGACCGCCGTCCTTCGTGCCCATCCCGATTGGGTGATTCCCGAGCTATTGCCCCGGAGCGACGCGGCCGGCCCGGCGGTGGAGCGCAATATATTGCGCCTCTTCCGGTTGGGCGCGCGGCGCACCCACAGCCGCTGGGGTGACCTCAAACTGTTACGCGGAATTGAGGCGATCCGCGGCTACCGCCTCGCCCCGCCAGGCTTGGTCGAGATCCGTCTGCTGATCGATGGTGAGCTGGCGCATAGCGAGCCGCTCCAGGCCTATCCGACCGACGCCGCACGCCCGCCGCAGACAAAATATGTGTTCAACCTGTGGCACGATTTTTCAGGCGTTACGCCGGGTCGACACGAGATCGAGCTTGCCTTCATCGATGATAAAGGCCGCCGAGTGCGGCGTCACCGCGAGATGGTTCTGGTGGCGCCCCCGCTGGAGGAAGAAGCGCATCTCGGATCGGACGCACTGGTCTCCATCGGTCCTGGAGAGATCGAGGAAGCGGTGAATGCCCGGCCGAGTATGGTGCGTACCGTCGAGCGCCGACTGCTGCCCGATCCGGTGCGTACGATCCTTGTGCAGCGGGTCGACCAGCTGGGCGACCTGGTCTGCTCGATACCCGCGATCCTGCGGCTGCGGACGCTGTTTCCCGACGCCCGGTTGATCGGGCTGATGACGCCGGCCAATGAGCCTCTTGCCGAGCAGTTGGGGCTTTTCGATGAGATTGTCACCGTCGCCTTCTCCGAGAGCGCCACCGAAAACCGGCGCATCCTGTCGATTGAGGCGCAGGATCAACTCCGTCAGGCGCTCGCGCCTTTCGATTTCGATATTGCGGTCGACCTAGGCGAGGGCGATGAATCGCGCCCGTTACTGCTGCTGAGCGGGGCGAAATTCCTTTACGGCTTCAAGGATCGGCAATCGCCATGGCTCGATGCCGGGCTCGATTTCAACGCCCATGATCCGGTCAACAATATCGAAATCGTGCCCCCCTCGCGAAAGATGGTGCTGCTGGTCGATGGGTTGGCGGCGATGGCAACGGAGCGCGCTGAGCAGATGCCCAACGCCGATCGCACGGGACCGGCGGAACTGGGGATCGGCGCGACGGAACGCTATGCGGTGATCCATGCGGGTGCGCGCCTAGCCTATAGCCGCTGGCCGCATTTCGATCGGCTCGTGCGGATGTTACTTGAACGGACCGATCTTAAGATCGTGCTCTTCTCCGACGATGCGGAGACGGCGCGTCAAGCGGCCGCCAAGGCCGGCCATTCCGCGCGGCTCCACGTTATCGCGGGGCAGATCCCTTTTGCCCGGTTCGACTCCGTTCTCGCGCATTGCGCAGTCTTCATCGGCAACGATTCTGGTCCCAAGCACCTCGCCGCGCTGCGCGGCGCGCCGGTCGTCAGCCTGCATATGGCGCGGCTCAACTGGAGCGAGTGGGGCCAGGAAATGATCGGGCGGATCATCAGCCGCCGGGTGCCTTGCGCGGGCTGCGCCATCGGCCAGGATGGCGAAGACTGCGGCAAGGACTTCGCCTGCTTGCGCCATATTACCGCGGAGGAGGTGTTCGGCGCGGTACAGGATCTTCTGGGAGTGAGTAATTGACTTCGCGGACGCCCTCTTCCACTCGCTCTGCCCGGACGAGCCGATGATAGAAATGCACCCCAAGAACGGCGCCGCCACGCCTGCCCCGTCGCCGCCGAACGGCGCCATCAATCGCGTGCTGCGCCGCAGCCTGCTGCTGCTCACCCGCGACAGCTCGACCGTGCAGGACCGTCTCGATTTAGCCGAACTCGCCGATGAAGTCGGCGTCCCCTATCTCGCCGCAATAGCCCGCGACCTAGCCATGCTGCGGCAGGGATTTGCAGTCGACCGACCGGCAATTGCCACCCCGACTGAATCGATCCAGCGCGCAGTTGACGAGCTCAGGGATCTGATGAGCGACGGGACCACCACCGTTTCTGCGGCTATGGGGCAAGCCGACGATGCGGTGTCAGCCTGCGCCGCGCTCTGCCGTCTGTTTTCCGCACCGCTCGACGAAGTGAGCGAAGGCAAGCTGGCCGGATTGCTCCTCGCGTGGCGCGGCCTTGCCGAAAGTAGGACCGCCGATCCCAGGGACTATGCCGATGCGACGTTGGCGGACCTGGCGGGAGCGTTCGCCGCAAGCGAGCTGTCGGCCTTCTTGCATCGCAATCACACATTGGCCTTCCCGCCCTTCGGCTCGGCGCGGCTGCTGCATCGGGCCGCGCGCCTCGGCCAGGGCGGTCTCGGCCCCTATCTGTCGCACGTCCGCAATATCGTACGATCTGGTCGTGATGTGCTTGGGCTGATTGCGCTCGCAGCAGGGGAAGGCACCCCCGCCACCATCGAGCGCTGGGTGCCCCCACTCGCGGCCTACCTGCCTGAACATCTCTCGGAGGATCTGACCGACGAACTTGCCGACCTCGGCCTGATCGGGGCCGTCCGCGCGCTGCTCCATACGACTCTCCAGCGATCGGACCGCCACGGCCTACTGCGACGACTACGTGACGCGGCGCTCGACCTGGGCGACGACGCGCCCGCGATAAGCGCCCAGCACCATTTGGCCAACCTGATGCGGTTCAACGCCGCCGAGTGGCGACGCCTAGGCGCTATGTTGGCAACGGCCGGGAGCAATGACGCCGGCGAAGCGGCGTTCCTTCACGCCGAGAAGCTAGCGCCCAATGATCCAGCCACAGTCGAGCATCTTGCCGCGTTACGCGCCGGTGACTTCAGCGCTTTTGCCGTCACGGCAGGCTTCGGCACGCCCGAATATCGCAAGCGCCTTCGGTTCGCGCGGCGCACGGCATGATCGGCAAGCTGTTCGGGGGGGCGAGCCCGCGCCAGCTCGGCAATCGCGCCCGCGACGCAAGGCGCTGGGCCGAGGCGGCGGACCATTATCGCCGCCACCTCGAAACCCACCCTGACGATTTTGCGATCTGGGTACAGCTGGGTCACATGCTGACCCAGCTCGGCGACTATGCGGCCGCCGATGCAGCTTACGCGCGTGCCGCAACGCTCGACCCTCGGGACGCGGACTTGCTGCTCTGCTGGGGCCATTCGCGCAAGCAGGCGGGGGATCGTGATCGAGCACGCGATCTGTATCGTGCCAGTTTCGAGTTAGACCGGAATGAACATGCCCGGCACGAATTTGAGGCGCTGGAGACGCCGCCCGAAACCCAGCCAGAACCAGAACCTCAGCCGCCAACGGCTGCGCCCGAGCCGCAGAGGCCGCCACGCCGCCCTTGGGAAGCGCGCTTTCAGATCGTGAAGCCATTCACGCCCCAAGCGGGAAGTGAGATCGCCCTGTTCGTCAGCCATTCGGCCACGGGCGCGGTCAAGCCGCACGTTTTGCCTTTCATCCGCGCAATTTCAGCGCAGGGCATTACCGTGCTGCTGATCGCGGTAACCGATCGGCAACTGAACATCCGGCCCGAGCTACTCGAAGCGGCCGACGGCGTCATTGTGCGCGAGAATGCCGGCTATGATTTCGCTGCCTGGGCGCACGCTCTGCACCTCTATCCCGAAATGTATGGCGCGCGGACGCTCTACCTCGTCAACGATAGCGTAGCTGTAGCTGACGGGCCGCGTTTTCCGGGGCTGATCGAGCGCATTCGCGCCAGCAACGCCGATCTGGTCGGCCTGACCGAAAGCCATGAATATCGCTGGCATCTTCAGACCTTCTTCCTGGCGTTCAAACAGCGCCTGCTTTCGTCGCAGCGGCTGCAGCGTTTCTTTGACGATGTGCGGATCCTCGACGATAAGGACCGCGTCATCCAATCCTACGAAGTCCGGTTTGCCGAGGACATGGAATGGGCTGGATATCGGGTCGAGACACTCTTCCCGAGCCGGGCCGCGCTCAACCCTACGCTCCATGATTGGCGTGCGCTGATTGAGGAGGGATTCCCCTTCATGAAGCTGCTGCCGTTGCGGGGCGCTTTTCCCGAATTGGATCTCGACGGCTGGCGCGAAACATTGGCGGAAGCCGGCTTCGACATTTCGCTTATCGAGGCGACGGTGCGCGCATCGGAGGAGCAGGTCCCGCGCGACGGCGATGGCCGATTGTTCGCCCACCCCATTCCCTTCGACACGGCCGAGGATCGGCCGCTCAAGGTCGCCTTCTACGGCCCCTGGAACTACGATAACGGCCTCGGCGCGGCCTCGCGCGCGATCATCGGTGCGATCCGGCGCAGCGGCGTCAGGCTCAACCTCCACCCGATCAAGAAGCCGTTCCACATTCACAAGCCGCTTACTCCGCCGGTGGATGTGATCGATTTCGGCGGGCCGGCCGACATTGCGATCATCCACCTAAATCCGGACAGCTGGTTCCTGCTGACCGATGAGCAGCGCCGCGCGGTGGGCGAGGCACGCAAGCGGATCGGCTATTGGGTGTGGGAGATGGGGCATATTCCGCCCGCCTGGCGGCATGATTTCTCCTCCGTCGATCGCATCTGGGCGCCGAGCCGGTATTGCGCGGACCTGTTCGCCGCACAGGACGAGGCGCCGGTCGACGTCATTCCCCATCCGGTCCCCGTTCTTCCCTCGGTCACTGTTAACCGGCCAGCCGTGCTCGAGCGGATCGGGCTTGCTGCCGAAGCGCGCGTGATCCTGTTTGTGTTCGACGGCTCGAGCTATCTCGTGCGCAAGAATCCGGCCGCGCTGGTCCGCGCCTTCGCGGCTTCGGGCCTCGCAAAACAGGGCTGGGCGCTTGTACTCAAGACCAAGCATCTCATGGATCGCCCGGAGGAAGGCGCCGCCTTGCGCGATCTCGCCGTGGCGACAGACGGCGTCACCCTCATCGATCGCACGCTCCCTGCGGATGAGCTGCAGCAATTATGGGCGATCGCCGACATCTATGCCTCGCCACATTGCTCGGAAGGTTTCGGGCTCACCATCGCCGAGGCGATGGCGGCAGGCAAACCGGTGGTTGCGACCGATTTCGGCGGCAGCACCGACTATCTCGACGCGGCGAGCGGTTATCCGGTCAAGGCGCGACCGTGGATGCTGAGCGAAGATTTCGGGCACTATACCAAGGGCGGTATCTGGGCGCGTGTAGACGAGCCGGCACTCGCGGCTGCGCTGGTCCACGCGGTCGCCGAGGGCAATGACGCGATCGGCGCGGCAGCGCGGGCGCGCATCGCTGAGCAGCTCTCCTACGAAAGGGTAGGCGCGCTGGTCGCAGCGAGCCTGCGCGAGACGATGACCGGGCGCGGCGCATCGCCCCGGATCGAACGGCTGTCACTCCGATTGGAGCGTGGCATCCCGTTCGAGCGGGCGAATTTCGGCCAGGAGATCGTCGTGGTCGCACTCGACGAAAAAGGTGCCGTCGCGAAGCTACCCGATAGGCTCCCCACGGGTCGTGACCATTGGATTGCTTTGGCGCCGGCCGGAAGCGTGGTTGCCCCCGATCTGGCATCTGCCCTGCTGCAGCATGCGCATGCGCGGCCAGATGTGTCGATCTTCTATGCCGACGATGTAGCTGCCGAAACGGACGAGCCTATCGATCAGCTCCGCCTGAAGCCCGCGTTCGACGTCACACTGCTCACCGGCCAGGATTATATCGGCGCGCCGGTAATGGTGCGCGGCGCGGCGCTGGCTAGTATAGGGGGGCTGCGCTCGGAAATGGGCACAGCGGTGATTGCCGACCTGCTGCTTCGCGCCAACCAGGCGGGGCTTTCGATAGCACGCATTCCGCGCGTTTTGCTCGCGCACCCAGGCAAGCGCGTGCGTGCGAGCTGCGACGATTACCGGATGATGCTGGCGAACCAGCCGAACCTCCTGCCCTATGATATCATAGAGGGTTCGGCGCCCGACAGTTTCGCTTTGCTGCGGCGCTTCGGCGACGATGCTCCGCCGGTGACGATCGTCATCCCCACCCGCCAGAGCCCATTACCCGACGGGTCGGGAAGCTATATCGAGCGGCTGCTGCGCGGTCTGGCGGAGACCGATTGGCCGATGGACCGTCTGACGGTGATTGTCGGTGACGATATTCCTGGTGAGCCGGGCTGGGCGGCGCAGAAATGGCCGTTCGCCCTGCGGCGCATCGAAACTCCGCGCCAAGCGCACGCGCCCTTCAACTATGCAGCCAAAATGAATGCCCTCTGGCGGGCGGCGGCGACCGAGCAGATCGTGTTCATGAATGACGATATCCGCCTGACCCAACCCGTCTGGTTGCACGCGCTTCAGAGTTTCGCGGTGGACGAAGGCGTCGGCGGCGTCGGCGCGCGCCTTTTGTTCGACGACGGCAGCCTGCAGCATGCAGGCCTGGCGCCGCATGGCGACGGCGCGGCGCATGCCTGGGTGTTCCGCGAGCGCATCGAGGGCACCTATCAGGATTGGGCGCGAACCCAGCGCGAATGGTCGATGGTGACCGGAGCGGTGTTCGCGACGCGGCGCTCGCTCCTCGATCAGATCGGCGGCTTCGACGAGCGCTTCCGGCTCGAATTCAACGACACCGATCTGTGCCTGCGCCTGCGCGCGCTCGGCTATCGCATCATCTGTACGCCCTTGGCCGAGATGATCCATACCGAGAAAGCGTCGCGCGGCCATGACGATCCGCCAGGCGAGGACCGGGCGCTGTTCCTCTCGCGGTGGAAGCAGTGGCTTGATCAGGACCCCGCTTGGCATCCTTGGCTGCGCCGGGACCGGCTAGACGTAACGCCGCGGCCAGAGGATGGAGCCTGGTACCTTTAGAATATCCCGAGCCTCGAGCGGGAGTGTACGTCATTCCGCAGTGGAGACGGAGCCGCGAATACCGCTTCAGGCGGGTTGCCGCGTCCACTCGGCAATTGCCGCGAGCGCCTTGCGTAGATCCTCGCTTTCCCAACGCGATTGTTCCACGAGGCCCGCGATCTTCAGTCGCAGGTCCTCGGTTGCGCCTTCACGTTCTTCACAGCGCTTCTGCAGCGCTTCAAGGTCCGCGACACGGGCTAGATCCTGGTGTGCATGCCCATCGATGCGTTCGGACAGGGCGCGGAGTTCCTGACGCAGGCCCTCGGTCTCGGCGCGAGCCTGCGCGACCTCTTCGCGCAGCCGCGACTCTAATTCCGCTCTGTCGCTGCGGCTTTCCGCCAATAGTTGGGCGAGCCGAGCGACTTCCTCCTGCAGCTGTTCGAACGCTTCTCCGGACGCCGCGCCAAGTCTACCCAGCATGCGTGTGCTAAGCGCCATGCATCATCTCCTTCCCAGGCTGCTCCATGGCCGCGATCACAGTGTCGGCGACTAACCCCGCGTCAATCTGGTCGAGGCAGGCCTTGCCGTAGGGGCACTGTGCCGCCCGGTGAAGGTGACATGGCGCGCAGCCGATCGCGCGACTTATTGTGAGGGCATTAACAGCCATCGGGTGCCATTCCCGACGACGGTGCGATCCCGAGAAAACGCAAACGGTGGGCACGCCGAACCAGGCCGAAAGATGCGTTATCCCGGAGTTGTTGCCGATTACGCAGGCAGCATTTCGCACCAACTGAACCACTTCAGGCCAAGATCGACCGCATTGGGAGTGGACTCGCGTGGCGTCATGTGGCCGCACGATATCCGCCGCTCGGGTCGCTTGGCTGCGCGTGCCGATCACTTGGATGTCTCCGGGCCAGCGCTGCAAAAGCAGTCCGATCAACTCAGAGAAATGCCGCGGCTGCCAGTCGCGTATGTCGCCGTTCGAAAATGGCGCGATCAGGATTCCGCTCATCGGTACGCCTTGCTGAGCATGCCGGTTTTGGCGCTACGCAGCGCGAGCAGCTCGATGAGCAGGGTCAGATATTCGGACTGGTGAAGCGCGCTGGATGCGCCACGCTTGCTGATCCGGCCGCCATAAAAGCGGAAATCGGCGACGGGTTCGTTCTCGACGCCCAACAGCCGGAACTCGACCTGAGCTCCATCCCGTTCGTTCGTGAAGTGCAGCTTCGTCGCTCCGGGAGTGGGGAAGACGGAATAGGCGACGCGCTCAACATCCACCGCAACGTCACAGGCGATTAGCCCGCCCTCCCCCACCTCCAGGAACGGCTCGAACACATAATCGCCGGGCGGGAGCCTCAGATATGGCCCCCAAACGAGCGCGGATTCCTCGGGCCTAGCGGTCTTGCTGTCACCATGTATGGAGAAGGGCGAGCGCGCGAGGCCCGGTTGCGCCCAGAACCGATCCGGCTTCAGCTCCTCGCCCCAGGCAGTGTCGTAATGGCCGAGATGCGCCTCGAGCGGCAGGAATATGTCGAGGAAGGGAAACTGCGCCTTCGTGCCGAGCCCCGCTTTCAGGTCCGCCTCGACGTGGCGGAGCAGGAACCGCGTTTCCGGATCGGTCCGCATGTCGATGGCGAGATCGTAGCTGTCCGGAACGAGAGCCTCGAACTGGCTGCGCTTGCCGGGAACGTCGACGGGCTCTTCGGATGAGTTGCGCGGATAGGCGTCGAACACCAGCAGGCGATCGGCGACATCGAGAGAGCGGGCGAGGTCCTCGTTCCATGACGCGACGACAAGCGTGATCTCGGACGTGGGGAAAGTGGCGCGCAGCCGTTCGAGCGCCGGCACGCCGAGGAGAAAATCTCCCAGGTGATCGAGCTTCAGCGCCAGAATTCGTCCCGTGGCGAAACGACTCGGCTGTTCGATCCGCGTGTGGTCCGGTTCGAACAGGTCCACTGGCGCAGGGCGCGACGGAATTTCGGCTTCCAGCAGCCAATCGGGCTCGGCGATGCGTTCGATTACCGCCGCGACGTCAGACCGGCCCGTGGGATGTGGCGCGGCATAGTCATAATCCTGGTCGAGATCGCCAAGCCACCGCAGCCGATAGCTGTTGGGTGCAAGCGCTTCCTCGATCTCTTCAGCGAGCGCACGTGGCGTGTAGAGACGCCGCTGCTGCGGCCGGCGCAGAGATGGAGCGGCGTTCTGCCGATCGTACAGAAAAGCGTGCGGGACCGTTAGGATCAGCACTCCACCAACCATTAGACAGGCGAACCATTGCTGCAGTGCCGCCCGATAATCGCCGATGTCCTGCAACAACCAGGGCGCGATCAGCCGAGGGTTCGACTCCTTCGCCGGCGACTCCCGAACGTCCGAGAGATCGAGATAAGGCCCCACAGCCAGATACTGTCCGAGCGGCCCCTTAAGATAGGCTTCGATTGAGACGATCGGCTCATCAGCGCGCGCGGCACTTTTTGGCGGCAATCCTGCAGATCCCTCAGCGCATCCGTGAAAAGGGTCGCTCAGTGTACGACCCAGCGTTCCGAAAAGCTAGCAAGCCCCGTTAGCGCGTGATGGCACGCGCCGTAACGAAGGGTGAAAACAGCTGATTGATGATGTTGACCATCTTGGCGGGACGGTTCGCCGCCGCGTTAGCGATATAGATGACGTCCTTGTCGCGCACTGCGAAGCGTTGCGACAGGAAGTAACTCGCCGGCTGCAGCATATTCAGCCTGTAGATGATCGGCTGCTGGCGCTCGCCGGGCGCGGCGGGATCATAGCGGAACAGGAAGACGGCCGACGGATCGGCCACCGCATCGGTCGGGCCGCCCGCGCGCGCCACGGCCTCGGCAAGCGACACCTCGCCTGTCTGGAAATCGATTTGCTCGACCTTGCCGGTCGCACCGAGCGAGATGAAACTGCGCGGCCGCTTGAGGAGTTCGATCCGGTCACCCGGAATGAGGACCAGATCATCCGCCGCGCCGGCCCGAATACGGCCAAGCCGCTCTTCAAGGAACTGGCTGCCACGATTGAAGCGCACCACCGTATCCTCGGCCGAATTGGTGGCGCCTCCCGCCAACGCGATTGCGTCGAGCAAGCGTTCCCGCTGCAGCGTCAGATTGAATCGGCCAGGTTGGTGCACATCACCCGCTACGTAAACGGTGGTCGAAATACCCTGCTTGATCGCCACCAGCGCTTGCGGACTCTGTGACTTGCCCTTGAGCCCGCGTACGATCATCGACTGAATCTCGGACGTGGTATGTCCCGCCACCTCCAACCGACCGATATAGGGCAGGGTGATCGTGCCTTCGCGATCGACCACGACCTCCGGAAAGGTCTGCGGGCGCGCTGCCGGATCGACCATGCCTGTCGTCCCGAAGAGCGAAACGCCGACCTCATAGACGCCGATCGCCAGCACATCGCCCGGACCGACCACGTCGTTGCGGCCTTCGCGCGCGAGGCTGGACAAGGTCGGCTGCGCAGCATCGGCGGCAGCCGCGCGAGCCGTGATTTGTTCGACCAATGGCCCGTCAATCTCGACGATCTTGAAACCAAGCTCGTTCTGGTCTCTCACGCCGCGCTTGATCTCGCCCGCGGTCGGGCCGCTCGATGGAAGCGACGCGCACCCCGCCAACAAGACGAGGCCGGAGAGTGCTGCAAGGGCACGGGCGCGGGGGGAAGGCGTCAGGGAAAACGCATTGGTGCTCAAAACGGATCTCTTCGGATAATCTATCTTCGCCGGATAGGCGCAAGCTTGGTTGAACCGAGCCTAGTCAAGTGGGGACACGACTGCAATCAGGCGGCGCGCATCTGCAACCGATGATGAACTTCACTCGCTTCGTCGATCGTATCGAAAAAGACGAGCGTCCCGCCATAAACGACCGCGCCCCGCGTGCAATATTGGCGCAGCGTCCCCGGATCATGGCTGATCATCACCAGAGTCGCATTATCGCGCCGATGGAGCAGCGCCTCCTCACAGCGCGCACGGAATCGTTCGTCGCCTGCGCCGGTAACCTCGTCCACCAAATAGCAGTCGAAGTCGATCGCGAGGCTGATGCCAAAGGCGAGGCGCGCATTCATACCGGCCGAATAGGTATGCACCGGCTGGTAGAGATACGGGCCGAGCTGCGCAAAATCTTCAACAAAATCAAGAAGTTTAGTTTCATCCATACTATAAATGCGAGCGATGAATCGCGCATTGTCGGCGCCCGTCAAACTCGATTGGAAACAGCTAGCATAACCGATCGGCCAGGATGTCGACATCGTACGAATGATACGTCCGCCGCTCGGCTGCTCCACGCCGGCAATCAATCGCATCAGCGTGGATTTACCTGCGCCGTTCGCGCCGCAGATGCCGATGCTCTCGCCAGGCTCGATCTTGAAGTTCAGATCGGTAAAGACATGTTTCTCGAATTTGCGGATGTGATAGGTTTTGCTGACGTTCTGGAACTCGATCATACGAGTACGGTCCTTAGGCCCACGGCCGGGCCGATGATAGCTTATCGATTGACGGCGGCTGAACGCCCGACGCACGCTTCCTAGCCCATGGCTGCGCAAGCGCAAAATCTCGAACCCGGCCTGCCGCTGCGCCTGTGCATGGACGCGCGCATGCTGGTAACTGCGGGTGGTACCGGCGTGAGTAGCTATGCGCGCGAGCTGCAACGCGCCCACAGGACGATCAGCGAGGCCCATTCGCTACTGAGCGACCGCCCTGTTTTCGATGGCCCCGCGCCCTCGCCCCTCGGTCGCGCCGGCCGTTGGCTGCGTGCGCTCATGCCGGGAATCCGACAGGCGCGCGCATCTGCAACGGGCGAAAACCTCCTTATCGCTCCCGATGTGTTTCGCGTCGCCCAGATCTATTTCGACGTTCACCGCCGTCCGTTGCGTGTAGGCGTCGATGGGCCGCCCGGGATCATGCATTGGACCTATCCGGTGCCGCTCATGCTTGCCGGCTGGCGCAACCTTTACACGGTACATGACGTCATCCCGCTGCTCCATCCGGAGCTTACGCACATCGACGGGGCGCGCTATCAGCGGCTGCTCGATCAACTCGCGCGCTACGCCAATCGCTTCATTGCCGTTTCCGAGACCGCGCGCCGGGAGATCATACAAGCGACGGACTGCGCGCCGGATTTCGTGGTGGATTGCAGCCTCTCGGTCGACGCGACGCAGCCGAAGATCGGCAATCTTCCCCCTCCCCTCACACGCGGCAACTTCCTCCTGATCTGCGGCACCGTCGAGAAGCGCAAGAACGTCGGACGGCTGCTCCAGGCATATCGACAGAGCGAGGTCGCCATGCCGCTGGTTATCGCCGGACCGGACGGCTGGGGCGCTTCCGACATCGCGGGGTTGATCGAATCCACACCCGGTGTGATCCGCCTCCCCTATCTCGACCGGCACACCGTCCGTATTTTGGTCAGCCAGGCGCGCGCGCTCGTCATGCCTTCGCTAGCCGAAGGCTTCGGCCTTCCCGTCGCGGAGGCGATGGCGCTCGGCACCGCCGTCGCCACATCGGATCATGGTGCGCTCGCGGAGACGGCGGGCGGAGCCGCATTGGCGATCGACCCCCACGATATCGCAGCCCTCGCTGCCGGGCTGCGACGTCTTGCCATGGACGATGCATTCTGCGCCTCCCTGGCCGCGGCCGGGCGACGCAATGCCGAGCGGTTCACCCCGGCGCGCTTCGCCGAAAGGTTGACGCGCGCTTATGCTGACGTGATGTCGAAACCGACATGACCAATCTCAGCGTCGGTATCGACGGCTACAATCTCGCACTGCCCAACGGCACCGGTGTTGCTACCTACGGCCATGTCCTGGTGGATACGCTGCGGGGCGGCGGGCATAAGGCCATCGGCCTATTCGGTGTCGATGCCGGCCGAGATCCGAATATGCGGGAGGTGTTGTTTTACGATCGGCTCGGCCAGGTTCCGCCGACACCGCAACTTCGCCGGAAGCGCAGCCGGCGCATCCTTCGCGCCGCGCTCCGCCCTTTCCACGTCCGACGGGCCGAGGAAATTCCGCAGACCGACCGGATCGAAAAAGGAAATCTCGCCGAACGCCTGCCGCGCTTCGATCGCATGGTCACCACGCCCAACCTGTTCGAGATCGCGCACCGGCATTTCGCCCTGTATGGCCGTTTTCTCCGCCTTCGCATGGATGATCCGCCGCGAATCATGCACTGGACCTACCCGTTGCCGATCACGCTCCAGGGCGCGGCCAACGTCTATACTTTCCATGATCTGGTGCCGCTCAGGCTTCCTTATACGACGCTCGATGCCAAACGCGCCTATCGCGATCTGCTCGCGGCATGTGTCGCACGCGGCGCACATATCTGCACCGTTTCGGAGACCAGCCGCGCTGACATAATCACCGAATTCGGTATCGATCCCGGTCGCATCACCAACTGCTATCAGGCATCACCGCTTCCGCCGCCCATCGACGATGCACATGACGATGCGACGGTGATCGAGAACATCTTCGGCCTGCCGCATCGCGGCTATTTCCTGCATTTCGGCGCTATCGAACCGAAGAAGAATATCGGACGGTTGCTGGAGGCCTATCTTTCAACCGGCGTATCGGCGCCGCTCGTGCTGACGGGCGGGCGGGGCTGGCAGGCGCAGGAGGAGTTGCGGCTGCTCGTTCCCGAAGAGGAGGCCGATACCGCGCATGGCCGCCGCATGGCCGAACGTGTGCGGCGGCTGGAGCATCTGCCTCGTTCGCTTCTTGCGCGCCTGATCCGCGGCGCCCGCGCGGTACTTTTTCCCTCGATCCATGAGGGTTTCGGATTGCCCGTACTGGAAGCGATGCAGCTTGGTACGCCCGTGCTGACGTCCGCCGGCGGCGCACCGGCCGAGATCGCCGGCGATGCCGCTTTGTTGGTCGACCCCTACGACGTCGCCGCGATCGCGGCGGGTATCCGCACACTCGACAGCGACGCTGGCTTGCGGGAACGCATGGCCGCCGCCGGACCGGCCGAGGCGGCGCGCTTTTCTGCCGAGGCATATCGCACGCGGTTGGAGGCGATGTATGCACGCATCGCGGGCACCGCAATTTGACGCTGATCGGCTCATCTCGGGCGTGATTGACTCTCGGCTGCGCACGTCTAAGAAGCGCCGCCCGTCGGCCACCCAGAGCCGGCCAGCGGGCAGCGGAAAATTCGATGTGATTTCAAAAGGTAATCGCGTTTCCCTGTCAAGGGGCCTCTTCGGCCACATTGCCTGCGCCGCTTTGGCGCTCGGCGCGCCTACCGCGGTATGGGCGGAGACGCTCGCCGATGCCATCGCCGCGGCGTACGATCGCGACCCGCAACTCGTGCAGCAGCGTTACCTCCAGAAGGCGCGCGACGAGAATTATGTTCAAAGCCGCGCGCAATATGGACCGAACGTCAGCGTTTCGAGTCAGGGCGGCTACAGCTACGAAAAGCAGAGCATCATTCCCGGCCGAGGCGGCTGGGGCGAGAGCAGCAGTGTTACCGTCACCCAGCCGCTTTATTCCTCCGGCCGTCTGCGCGGCCAGCTCGCAGCGGCGAAAGCAGCCGTTCTTGGCGGGCGGGAAGCGCTGCGTCAGGTTGAGCAGCAAGTCGTTCAGAACGTCATTCAGGTCTATGCCGCCGTGCTTCGTGATGAGGCACGGGTAGACATTGCGCGTGAGAATGTGTCGGTGTTGCAGGCACAGCTTGAACAGAACAGCAAGCGACAGCAACTTGGCGACGTGACGTTGACCGACGTCGCACAATCCGAGGCGCGGCTCGCGGCCGCGGAAATACAGCTCGCATCACTCGAGGCCAGTTTGGCGGTTTCACGCGGAGAATATTTGGAGGTAGTCGGTCACAATCCCGGCTCGCTCGATCCTCTGCCTCAATTGCCCACCTTGCCGCCGTCGATTGACGCCGCTTTCGATCTGGCAGAGCAGAATAATCCTTCGCTCCACATCGCCGAATATACCGAAGCGCAGTCGAGCGCGACAGCCGCGGCGACACGTGGGGAGCAAGGGCCGACTGTGGCGCTCAATGCCCGAGGGACCTACCAAAATTCAGGCGGGATCCTCAGCTTTGACGGCCGATCAGCCGATAAGACGGCATTCGCCGGCGTTTCGATCTCCCAGCCGATCTTTTCCGGAGGCGCCATACGCTCCCGCATTCGCGAGGCCGATGCCCGCAACCGTGCGGATCAGGCGGGAATCGACATAGCACGCCGCACCGCGATCCAGTCCGTAACCAACGCCTGGGTCCAGCTCTCGTCGGCGCGTGTGTCCGTTACCACTGGGCAGCGTCAGGTGGATGCTGCGCAGCAGGCCTTCGCCGGCATGAGCTGCGAAGAACTGAACGGTCTGCGTTCCACGATCGAGACGCTGAATGCCGAGCAGGAACTGCAGGCGGCCCAGCTTCAGCTCATGCAGAGCCGGTACACCGTCTACGTCTCTCATGCCGCACTTCTTGCGGCGACCGGTGAATTGAGCGCACAACAGATCGCTGATGGCATAACGGTCTACGATCCCGAAGCCAATTTCAAGCGCGTCCGCTTCGCCGGCCGAACTCCGTTCGACCTCATCGCCCAAGCTATTGACCGCGTCGGCTCGGCTGGTCTCCGACTCCCCTATTCGCAGGATCTGACCGGGGGCAATGTGCCCAAGCCCGATCAAACCGGGCAGCTCGCGCCCGCGCCCGAACGCGCGCTGATGAACCGTGCCGTGACGCCGATCACCAAGAGTCAGCTCAAGCTGCCGAATGGCGAAACCGGGCGTTGTCCGCTCAACAGCGGCAGGCTGCGTTGATATGCGGAATGGATGTGATTTGCGGGAGACGGCGCTTTTCTTCAGCGCCGCTCACGCCCAAGGATTGAATTGATATGGCATCAGCACGACCAGCCAGGGGTGATCGCCCCCTCCCCAGCCCCCTCGCGCGGGCACTTCGGCTCGGTCTGGCGCCGGTGGGTTTTGCTGCACTGTTCAGCCTGATTTCGAACATGCTGTACCTCGCGCTGCCAATCTATACGAACCAGATCTATAGTCGGGTGATAACGAGCCAATCGGGCGCGACCCTGCTGGTCCTGTCCGCAGGGTGCGCCTTCGTTTTCCTCGTGTCCGCGATTATCGATCACTATCGCGCAATGGTGCTGAGCGGGTTCGGCGTGGTTTTCGACCAGCAGTTGGCGAGCCGCACCTTCGCGGCCTTGTTCGATGCGGTGGTGCGCCGCCGCGGCACGCGCGCGCAGGCGTTGCGCGATTTGGATACGGTCCGTGGGGCGATCGGTGGCCATGCAATCAACGTCCTGTTCGATCTGCCCTGGATGCCGGTCTTCATGATCATCCTGTTCGCGATCGACCCGACGATCGGCGTGGTGACCCTGCTCGGCGGCATAGCTTTGGTGATCCTGGCTTTCTTGCAGGATCGCGCCACGCACGGCACGCTCAAACAGGCGAGCGAAGCGGCGATCGCCAGCTATGGTTTCACCGACGCTGCGCTGCGTAATGGCGAAGTCGTGCGGGCGCTTGGCATGCTGCCGACGATCGGCCGTCAATGGGCGCGCAACCGCTACATTTCGGTGGCTTCCAGTTCGCAGGCGGCGCAGCGCGGCGGTTTTTATTCGGGCGCCATTCGCTTTGTGCGCATGCTGATCCAGATCCTGATCATTGCGGTCGGCGCCTGGCTCGTGGTCGAACGCATCATTCCCTCAGGCCTGCTTTTCGCGAACATGATCCTGGCGTCGCGCGCGCTTGCGCCGATCGAGCGGATGGTGGGATCGTGGAAAGCGCTTATTGAGGCGCACGAGGCTTATAAGCGGTTAGACAAGATCCTGCTGGAATATGAGCCGCCGGAGCCCGTTACCAAACTCCCGCAGCCGCAGGGCGCCCTCACTGTCGAGAATGTCAGCTTCGCCCCAGGGGGCGCGCCAGCACTGGTGCTGATAAATCTCAACTTCAAAATCGAGCCTGGCGATTTCGTCGGGATTATCGGCCCTTCCGGGGCGGGCAAATCGACACTGGCCCGTTTGATCGTGGGCATTTGGAAACCTAATAGCGGCACCGTTCGCCTGGATGGTGCGGATGTCTATAGCTGGGATCGTGAGGATTTCGGCCGAAACGTCGCCTACCAGCCGCAGGACACGGAATTGTTCGCCGGCACCGTCCGAAACAATATTGCGCGCTTTCTGCCGGACGCGACCGACGAAGAGGTCGTGGCCGCGGCACAGCAAGCCAATGCACATGAGCTCATCCTGCGCCTACCCAAGGGCTATGAGACAGAACTTGGCGAAGGCGGCGCGGTGCTTTCCGCGGGTCAGCGTCAGCGTGTCGGTCTTGCCCGAACGCTTTTCGGCAATCCGAAGGTGATCATTCTGGACGAGCCCAATGCCAATCTCGATCAGGATGGCGAAACAGCACTCCTCGCCGCCCTTGAACGCGCCAAGAAACGCGGTGCGACGATAATCATGATTTCGCACAAGCCGGCGATGTTTAGCCTGGCGGACAAAATCCTAGTCCTGGTGAGCGGTCAAATCTCAGATTATGGCCCGCGCGACGAGGTTCTCGGGCGTCTCATGAAGAAGCAGCAGCCGCAGAAATCGCAAAAACCCGAGGAACCTGCGAAGCTGAAGGAGGTCGGTTCGTGAGCAAGCTCACCGACATCGTCCGCCAGATCCGTCGGGAGCCGGCGATCCCCGCCGATCCGCCGCCGGGTTTTGCCGAGCTTGACCAGGGCGAGAGCGAGATCATCCGCCTGCGTCTGCGCCGCCCGATCATCGCAGGATCGATCGTGGTTCTTGTGCTTGTGTTCGGCTTACTCCTCTGGGCGTTCACCTCGCACATCAAGGGCGCCGTCGTCGCCCCCGCGCAAGTGCGCGTTGAAGGCAACAGCAAAGTCATTCGACACCGCGAAGGCGGCATTATCCGGCGCATTTATGTGCAGGAAGGGCAGTTCGTGCGCCGCGGTCAGGTGCTGATCCAGATGGATCCGGTGCAGACGCAGGCGAGCGTGGACGTCTGGCAGGCGCAATATAATACTGCGCTCGCGGATATTGCCCGGCTCCAGGCGCAGCAGGCAGGTTCGCTGGAGATTCATTTCCCGCAGGAACTTTTGAACCGGCAGTCGGACCCGCAGGTGGCGGCACTCCTTGCCGGAGAGCGCTCGCTCCATAGCTCGACCATGATGCTTTACGGCAGCCAGGCAAACGTGCTGCGTAGTCAGGCGGCGCAGCTCGGAACGCAGATTCAGGGCATGCGCGCGCAGATGAGTTCGGTCGACATGCAGTCGGGCTCGATTGCCGATGAACTGAACGGCGTCCGCGAGCTCAACCGTTATGGCTACGCTCCCAAGACCCGCGTATCTGCGCTGGAACGCAGCACCGCACAGCTAAAGGGGCAGAAAGGCTCGATTCTTTCCGATATTGCGCGCGCGCAGCAATCGATCGGAAGTACCCAGATTCAGATCGCGCAGCTCGAGGAGAAAAGGCAGACGGAAGCCGCAACGGGAATCCGTCAGGCCCAGGATAAATTGGCGGAGGCGGCGCCGAAGCTTCGCGCTACCGCCGAATCGCTATTCCAGACAACCGTGCGAGCACCGGTGGACGGCTATGTTTTCAATCTCACCCAATTCACGGAGGGTGGCGTAGCAGGACCGGGCGAGCGCCTGCTCGATATCGTGCCGAGCGGTACGGCGCTGGTGCTCAACGCTCGTGTTCGGCCGAACGACATCGCCGATGTCCATCTCGGCATGCCGGCCCAGGTCACTTTGACCGCGTACAATCCACGCACGACGCCGCCGATCGATGGCCGCGTGACGCTCGTCTCGGCTGACGCGACATCCGACGATCCCGCAACTCCAGGCCCGGCGGGACAATCGCGCGAGCCTTATTATCTCGTTCAGATTAAAGTGGATCCCGCCAAGCTTGCGCACATCGGCAACGGCGTGCACCTGACGCCCGGCATGCAGGCGACCGTTAGCATCATCACCGGATCGCGGACGATCATGGATTATCTGCTTGGTCCGATGACCGACGCGATGCGAACGGCGCTGCACGAGAAGTGACTGACGGGACTGTCGAAAAGCGGGTCGACTTCCTTGTCGCCGGTGCGCAGAAAGCGGGCACTACCGCGCTTTTCGACTATCTGTCCGAGCTCCCCGAGCTGGAATTGCCGCCAGTCAAGGAAGCGCATTTCTTCGATGACGAGGAACATGTCGACTGGAGCGCGCCTGATTATGGCCCGTATCATGCGCTGTTCAGTAATCCGGCGCGGCTATGGGGTGAGGCAACCCCGATCTACCTCTATTGGCCCAACGCGCTGGAGCGGATCCGCGCTTACAACCCGGCGATGAAGCTGATCCTGCTGTTCCGCGATCCGATCGAACGGGCATGGTCGCATTGGAAAATGGAATATGCGCGCGGCAAGGAGACAGAGCCGTTCGCCTGGTGCATCCGCGAAGGCCGTGCGCGCATGGCGGAGGCGGAGCCTTATCCCGGCTTTCATCGGGTTTATTCCTATGTAGAACGCGGCTTTTACGGCCGCCAATTGGCGCGAGTGCTGCAGCTTTTCCCGCGCGATCAGCTACTCATCCTCCACTCCGAGGATTTGAAGCGCGACGCAACCTCCACGATCGCGACCGTCAGCCGCTTCCTTGGCGTGGCGGAACCGCTAGGGTCCATTGCGCCCCGGATCTCCCGTCCTGCAGCCGATATCGTCTATCCTGCGACATTGGCGCCCGAAGACGTGTCATTTTTGCAACGGCTATTCCTTGAGGAGATGACACGCTTCGAGCGGTTCAAAGCGAGTGCTATCCATTCTGTAACGAGTGGTTAATACTTCATCGCTCTAAGTGGCTGTGGTTACGGGCGGAACCGCCGGAGTGACTCGTGCGTCATGCGCTTCGCATCGGCTTATGCCATGATTCCCGTGGCATCCGGTTGTTTCTAGGGCGCACTTTGAGTTGTTTAGGTGTTGCACGGGTTTCGAAGCTTGGCTAAGTGTCCGAAGCGCTCGCTTGCGCTGGCTGCACTCCGGTGTGGTTAGGCATGGGCGGAGGGCGCCTCCAGCCACCTTAGGGGAGGGGGGGGCTTCGTACTTACGCCCGAACTGTAAGGTTCAATTGGAGGCTTAGATGGCGAATTATTTCTTTGAAACGATGTCGGAATCCGATGCGTCGAATTTCGCGTCGGACGATCGTCTGTTCTTTCTGTCCGGCTCGCCGAGCTCGGTTACGGTAACACATCAGGCTGCTACCTCTGGTGGTCTGCACCCGACCGCGGAGAGCATCACGATCACCTCTGGCGTGGTTTCGCACACCTTTGCGGCGGATGCACTCGCGACGGCATCGCAGGACCAGAACGTGATCTTCGTTTCCGCTGGGAACGACGCTCTGGTTGTTGATTCGGACTCCGGCACGGCGGTCGACCTCAGCGCCGGTGCCGACGTTGGTGATTTCAGCGATCACAGCGTCCTGTATGCCTTCGGCGGCAATGACACGATCGATGGCGGCAATCACAGCGATTGGATCGATGGCGGTGCTGGCAATGACGTCATCACCGGCATCAATGACGGCTCTGACGACGCGCTCGCTAGCAAGCAGGACGTGCTGCAGGGCGGCGCTGGTGCTGACACGATCACCGGCGATGTCGGCAACGACCACATCTACGGCAATGCCCAGACCACGACGCAGGGCGCTGCCGACGGCGCCGATTCGATCATCGCGGGCGCTGGCAACGACTACGTGAACGCTAACGCCGGTGATGACTTCGTCGACGGCGGTGCGGGCAACGATCGTCTCTACGGCGGCAATGGCGCGGACACGATCCACGGCGGCGCCGACATCGATTATCTGCAGGGCAACAAGGGTGCCGACAGCCTGTTGGGCGAGGCCGGCAACGATGTGCTGCACGGCGGTGCTGACAACGACGCCCTTCTGGGTGGCGCTGACAATGACCAGCTGTTCGGTGATCTCGGCGCCGACACGGTGACCGGTGGCGCCGGGTATGACTGGCTGTCGGGCGGTGCAGGTAACGACGTCTTCTCGTTCGCTGCCGGCGACGCGTCGAACGCTAATGTCACAACCGCTCCCACTGCCGCCAACCATGGTTTGACGGACGTGATTGCGGACTTCACCGACGCTTCGGATAAGATCGCACTCGGCTTCACCGTGAGTGCCGTGCTGCACGACACCACCCATACCGTGGCGACCACTGTCGAGGGTGCACAGGCCATTGCGCAGGGGCTCCTCACGGCTAATGGCGGCGGCGGTACGGACGTTGCGGCGATCACCGTCGGAAGCGACACTTACCTGTTCTTCGATGGCGATCACGCGAACACCACCATTGACTCGGTGATCAAGGTGCTCGGCGTTACGGACTCGGCCTTCAACGTCGGGACCAATAACGACTTCGCTTGATCCTTCGGGTCGGTGAATAAGGAGGGCCGGTCCTTCGGGGCCGGCCCTTTTTATTGAACATCGTCAAAGATCAGTGCGCGAACCGCAGGTAGTCGATCCGGCCGCCCCTCGAGCCCAATCGTTACGGAGGAGGCGCTAGGCGCTCTACCCGATGACGTGAATCAGGCTATATTCCGGGTCTAGATCTATCGGAAACCCAGCTCAGAGCCTGCGGTCTTTCCGTGGCAGCTGTTATGATAATATCAGAGCCCCGAGCGGGTTACCTCGCTCCTTCGGCCTCGGACGTAGGCATCCAACGGCCACAAGCTTCGACCGTCAGCCCCCTATCACCTCATCGATGAGCGCAAGCCACGCTGCCGTGCCGCGAGCTTGATCGAACCCCTCCAAGGCGCGCTTGCGGGCCGCCTGCCCCATTCCCGCGAATGCCTCTGGCTCGCAGATCGCGCGGACCAGCGTGGCACTGAGCAGCGGCACGTCGAAGAAAGGCAGCAGCACGCCTTCGACACCATCGGTAATAGCATCATGCAACGGTGCCGTGTCAGAGGCGATGATCGTGCATTCCGCTGCCATCGCTTCGACCAGCGACCAGGAAAGCACGAACGGGTAGGTGTAATAGACATGCGCCCGGCTGATCGAGAAGGCGTCGATCATCTGCGCGTGCGGGACCTTGCCGACGAAGTGAACGCGCGATCGGTCAAGCTGATCCCCCAGCTCGTCGAGCATCCAACTCGTCCAATCCTTGCCGTTCGGACTGGTGCCGCCATAGCCGCTCGGGGCCGAGCCGCCGATCATCAGCACCTCGGCCTCGGGGCAGGTGGTCAAGACCTCCGGTAGCGCGCGCATGAAGATGTGGAAGCCGCGCAGTGGCTCGAACGTGCGATTGACGAACGTGATGATGGGGGTTGATCCATCCAGCACACGACCATTTGACAGCTTGATCCTCGCATCCACTCGGCGCTCCGCATGCGAGATGTCGACGCCCTCATGGACAATGCGGATGTTCTGCCGAAGGACCGGAGGGAAGCTGGCCGCCTGAAAACGCGTCGGACACACGATCTTATCAGCATATGCGTAGCTCAAAGCCTGGGTAGCGTTTTTCGCATGCGACCGCAGGTTGCGGGTGAGATTCTCCGGGCCGAATTCGGGATCAAAATTCAGATCGCTACCGTGGCTCCGATACATCATCTCCCCGAACAGGATGATCCGCGCGCTGGGCCAGATCTCCTTCAGGTAAAGCGTTTCGCCCCAACCGGGATGGCCGATAATCACGTCCGGGACGAAGCCATCCTGCTTGAGCTGGTGGGCGACGCCCGCGGCGGCGGTGCCGCGGATCATGTCCGCTTCCGCGCGAACCGCCTGCTCGAAAATCCCCTGCGTCGTTCCGCGATTGGTCGACCAGCGTCGGAAATCCACCCCAGGCCGCGCGCGCGCGGTCTTACCGCCTATCGCCGCCACCTTGTCCCCGCGCTTGAGCAGCGCGTCGGCGATATGGGGAAACTGACCGGGAAAGTTCTGATGAACGATCAGGATATTCGCCATCAGAGCACAATCTTCGCCAGATTGGTCAAAACCGTTTTCCCGTTGCGGACCACGCTGTAGCTCGCGCGATATTCACCCGCCGGCCAGCCTGCCGCCGGAACGCGCGCTCTGCCGACGAACAGCATCTGCTGCGCCTTATCGTGATCGAGCGGCGGCGCCTTGGTGTCGGCGAGAGCGCTCCCATCCGGGCCGACAAGCACAAGCCTCTGCACGTCCCCCGCCTCCAACCCGATCGCCTGGACGAAGGCCACCAGGGGCGTGGTCCGGCTGGGGCGCGGTTGCTGATCCGCTCCCTTCTCCTGAATATCCCGCATCTCGACCGGTCCGATGGCGAAGCCGGCGACCAGCACCTCCCCCTCGCGATAGGGCGGCGGCTGCTGCCAAAGAATCTGCCCCGCCCGGCACGCGCCAGCCTTGGCCCCATAAGCAAAGGGATCGACCACCCGCCCATCCTTGCGGACCGTCAGATGGAGATGCGGAAATTCGGTGTCGCCCGAAAGCCCCACCTGCCCCAGCACCGCGCCCGCCGAAACCCGTTCGCCCGGCCGCACGCGCAGACTACCCTGGCGCATGTGACAATATTGGGTTTCCCACCCACCGCCATGATCGATCACCAGGCCGTTGCCGCACTCACGGCCTGCGACCGAGCCCGGCGGTTGATCGCGCACCGACACATCGCCAATGCCATCGCGAACCCGAAGAACCGTGCCCGGTGCCGCCGCCAAAACACTCACGCCGCGCCGTTCGAGCATCATACTGGTCAGGCGAATATCGGTGCCGTCATGCTTCGGATAGGTCCGCCCGCGGCAGGCATAATCGCGCGCGGCCGGCCCCGGATCATCGTCGGGATAATTCTGAATCGCGCAGGTCTGACCGAGCTTACAGGCGACGGGCCAGGCGAGCCGCAAGGAGGGTGTCGGCGCAGGAGCGGGAGCGGCTGCGGCCAACAACATCAGCGGCAATAGCGCTAACCAGCGTTTCACAGCAGCTCCTCCAACCGTGCAGCCATTGCCCGGGCGATTGCAGCAACGGCACGCCTTTCCCATAACCAGCTTTGCCCGCGCGCCGCCTGCTCCCGGAACTGATCGGGCGTGTCGATCACGTTGCGCAGCGTCTCGAACCAATCCGAAGCATAGAGCGCCACCGCTTCAGCGCCGGAGTCCAACCGGTAGGCGGGACAGTCCTGCACGATCGGCAGCAAGCCCAGCGCCAGATAGTCGAGCAGTTTGATGTCCGACTTGGCCCGGTTGAAGGGCGTATCGACAAGCGGTGCCAGCCCCACGTCGAAGGGTCCCTGTTCCCGCAGCCATCGCACGAAGCGCGGGTAGGCGATGGCATCGGCGGGGGGCGGCAGACGATGGAGCCAGGGCGCTGGCTCGACATCCGGGGCTATCCCAATCAGCGTGACGTCGAACCGCCCTTCCCGCTCTTCCCAGAGTCTGTCCAGCGAGGGGCGCAGCGCGGCAAAGTCGGGTCCATGCGTTCCGGTGCCCATGTACAGCATGCGCACCCTGTCACCCGCCAAGGACTCCGGGCGCGGACGGCGCCAGTCGCGCCAGATGCGCGGGTCGAGCGCGTTGGGTAAGACGGCCTTGCGATGCGAAACGTGAGCGTACAGGCGAGCGAGCTCGGGCGTCGAGAACCAGCTCTCAGCCGAGGCTGCAATCGCATGCTCGATAGCCGCGTTGAGCGGGCGGTACCGCGCCGCCTCGGGGTGATCATCGAGCGCCACGAAAGCGTCGTCGACATCCACTACAAGCGCCGCACCGATCGTGCCGAGCTGGCCGATCAGCCGATCCACGGCTTCAGTCGATGGCATGGCCGCGCGCTGGACGATGCAGACATCGCACTGGGAGATCGGCTCCTCAGCCGTGCCCATCGTGACCACAACGCGCCCCACGACGCTTTCGTCGGTCAACGGGCAGAGCAGGCGGATATAAGCGGAACTTTGCGGCCCCTGCCCGCCGTGCGGCACGATCAGGTGCGCCCGGATCGGCTTCGCGGCTCCAGAGGGTTCTTGAACGGCAAAAGGCGGTTCCAACCCCAGGGCCCTGAGCGTGTCGCCAACGATCCGCTGCGCCCGCGCATCAAAACTGTGTGCAGCGATCACCTCTTCGGCTGCGCCCGCCAGTGCGCGTCGATTCTTCAGATCATCCGCGGCACGGCGAAGTTCAGCCGGGCCATGAACCTCCGTCACGGCCGAACCGAAGATGCACCGGATCGAGGGGACGGGATCCGATATTGCCTTACCGCCTGATGCGACGACGTCGAACAGGCGGTTCGAGACCAGGCCGAATGCGGCCATAGAGGGCCAATGGTCGTTCAGCACCGCGCCGGCACGTGCATAGAGACCTGCCAGCGCGCGGTTGTCGACATTATCGGCCTTGACCAGCTCCGACGGAACCCGCCCTTCCCAACCACCGCCATAGATTGCGGGAGGCCGGCCCGCTTCGATCGCCCATCGCACGATGTCGCGCTCGACTCCGCGTGAATTGCCCACGAACAACAGATCCGGTCCCTCAACGGAATCGCCGGTTGGCTGAAAACGCTCGGGATCGGTCGCCTGTAACAGCGGGGTTACGGTTGGGCGGACAAGATGATCGAGCAGCGCCGCATAACTTTCCGAGGCCACATAGACGCGCGAATAACGGTCATATTCCTCATACGGCACCTGATCGGGGTGGCTGATATTCCAAAGATAAGCGAGCTGTCCCGGCCGCGGCTCATAAGCGATCAGCCCGCGCAGGCTGATCGCAAGGTCCTCGTCCGCAAGTGCGCGGCCGCTCCACTGCCCGCGGAAATCGACATGGACCTCGTGGCCGAGCCGGCTGATCGCCGTGGCAAGCGAGTCTGCAAAATGCCAATCGCCCCAGGCGTCCTTCTCCTCCTCGGGCGCAGCGATCTTGATCGCGAAGCTAAGCTTGAGCCGTTGGGCAAAAGCCGGCGTACCGATCTCCAACCCAAAGCGATTCTTGGTCCAGACCAGTTTCTGGAACGCGGCGGGCTCGGCGGTAGTGATGCGGCCTGGATCGTCCTTGCCGTCATGATAGTCGCAACCGACGAAGGGAGCATAACCGACCTTGCGGTCCTTGCCGATGCGCAGGATCAGATCCCAATCAACCATGCGGCGCAGCTTGGGATCGAAGCTTCCCACGGCGTCGATCAAAACGCGTCGATGGCAGAAGGCATTCAGGTCGACATAATTCTGAGCGAGGCATGCCTCCCAGTCGAAATCGTCGCCACGATAGCCGGTGAGATGCCCCAGATCGTCGCGCAATGAGATAGCGCTGTAAGCCGCCTCAACCCCTTCCGCGACGAGGAAGCGCGTCATCACCTCCAGGAACCATGGCACCCAACGATTGTCGCTGTCGAGATAGGCGATCACATCGCCCGAGGCGGCTTCAAGGCCCCGGTTGCGGGCCGCCGATACGCCGCCATGCGCACCTTCGAGCCACCGGACACGCGGATCGGCCAGGAATGGCACAACCGCTTCGCGCGTGCCATCGGTCGAGCCGTCGTCCGCGACGATCAGTTCGAAATTGGCATGCGTCTGCGCCAGCACCGATCGGATCGCGGCAGCGATGCTGCTTTCGCGATTCCAGGCGGGCATGATCACCGAAACGCGCGTATCGGCCGCCTTGGCTGCAGCCTTCTTCGGCAGGCCCGCGATGCGACGGAGAAAGGCCTCTTCGTTGGCGACGTCGAAGTGGCGGTAGAAGCGCCTCGGTCGCTCATCTGATGTTTCATATTCGGGGCGGCTGATCGGGATCGCCACCCGCCCCTCGCGTGCGCCAACCTCCAGGAAGTGGCGCAGCGGATCGCCCTTCACGTCCGAATAGATTCGGCGGTAATGGCGCCCGTCAAACAAGGGTCCGGTCGGTCGCCCCTCCTCCGCCCCATGCCGCACATAATGTTCGAGGGGATGGACGCCCGCCGCCTCCAGATCCGGGTGGATGCGCAGATAATATTGGCTGGAGAAATAGGGATTGGGGTCGAGCGCGTCGGGATCGCGGCCGTGGCGGATATAATCGGCCAGCGGATTATGGCGCGCGATCAGCGCCGACAGCTCGGCATCGAGCGGTGCCACGAACCGTTCGGCGCGGTCCACCAAAGTGCGGATAATCGGCTCATGGCTCGGCTTGCCTGGCGCCTTGGCAAGCGTGAGCTGCCCCTCCTCGTCGACCAGGCCGATCTCGCCGTCCAAGGCCACGGGCGCGAGGCCGATCAACCGTTCGATCGCATGTGCCAGCGTGCCGTCGCGCTCGGCATCATGGCCCTCGAACTCCGCCAGTCCTGCGATGCGCTCGAGCAAGTCGGGCCGCGCCCAGAAGAACGTCCCTGCAAAGAAGCCCCAATCCGCCAGCGGGTAAAGCGGCGCCATCAACTTGGGCGCGAGTTGCGAGAGAATATCCGCATTGCCGAATTGATGGCTCGCCGCCGATTTGTAGAGCGGAGCCGGCCCGGCCAGCATCAGCCGCGGCTCGCTCTCGAACGCCGCTAGGGCGCGCGTCACCAGCCGATGATCGCGGATCAGCCCGTCATAGGCGATCGCGCGCCATTCGGCGGCATAACCAGAATCGCCCTTCTTGGTGTGGAGGTGGCAGACCGCCTTATATCCTTCTTCGCGGATCAGCGGCAGGAGGTGGAGCAGAGGGCCGATATCCCACCCCCGGTTCGGCACCTCGATCCGCACCACGCGCCCCGGGACCTTGTCCAGCGCGCGGTCCACCGCTGGATCGAGCGCCCCGACAAACGTCGCCAGCACGTCGATGTCGGCACGGCCCAACCGTGCGACGCGGTCGATCAGCTCGCGCGCAACATCGGGATAGAAAAGGTGGAGGTGGATTGCCGCCCGCATCAGCGCTCGCCGGTCACCTTCATACGACGCGCCATCTGACGCGCATAATAGCCGGTGTCGAACAGCGGATTGGGATCATAACCCTTGGCCGCCCCGATCTGCAGATAATGGTCGACAGGATCCAGCCCGCTTTCCGCAACGTCGGGATAGCGTGCGAGATAGAAATCCGTGTCGAACAAGCCGCTGTTCCGGATCAAGGCAGCGTCGCCGGCCGGATCGGGAGCGGGCTCGGGCGCACGCGTTTGAACGGGCGCTGCAGGCATGACCTCGCCCTCATCCTCAGGTGGCGTGTCGGTGACGATGCGACGGTGGCGCAGTTCATCATGGACGATGTCGCCTTCCAGCCACGGCTGCTCATTCAAAACAGCGTAGGCGTGATCCAGGCGGGTTCTCGCCGCCACATCGTCCCGCTCCATCAGCCCGCGCAACCCCGCGTCGACCTCCCGTACGATGCCGGCCAGCGGCTCCTCCAGCAAGGCCGAAGCCTCGCGGTGATGGCGCAAGCCCGGATCGAGGAAAGTTTCGATCTCCGCCACCTTCTCGGCATTGGGCTGCCAATTCCCTCGTCCGATCAGAGGCGCTAGCCGGGCGGCTGTGCCGCGCCAATCGTCGAGCATCCCATCATAATCGACCACGGCGCGCATCATGCCGCGCGTGGTCCGCTCCGCGTCGATCATGTGGCGCAGCCACAACAGGTGCGCGTAAGCGGGCGTCGTGCCGTCCCGGCTCGCGAGCGAGCGCGCGATTTCAGCCGGGCTGCGCAGCATCAGCAAAGCGCGAGGGTCGATCGCCATCTCGCCCAACACGTCGGCAATGACCGGCACGCAACGGCACTGACGCGGATCCTTGATCGCGAGCACCGGTGCCTCACCCCAACCGGCTTCGATCGCCTCGCGAATGCGGCGCTTGCGAGACCGCAATCCATCTGCGCTCAACCGCGAGAAATCGAGCGGACGCGGATCGAACCAGCTCGACCGCACCACGCGCAGCAATTGATCGTCGGCGGCGACCAGTGCCTGCGATTCCCAATAACCGCGCGCATTGTCGCCGCTCGGCGCGATCGCATCCTTCGGCAGCGCCGCCCCCAGCTGGCCCAACAGCCAGGTCAGCGCGGACGTGCCCGAACGATGCATGCCGAGCACGAGGATCGCGACCCGGTTCATGCGTCGGCATCCGGCATATAGGCCGCGATCATCCGTTCGACGTTCAGTTCGATCATCTCGCTGCGGACGTGGACCAGATCATCTTCCCACGAGAGGGCGCGATCGGACAGCGTGACCGTCTCATACGACGGGAAATAATCGACATGATCGAAGCTCCGCGTCGCCAGCTCGGCCGCAACGCGCAGTGCCGCCTTGGAATAACTGTTGGCGACCATCGCATCCGAGCCGGAAAAGCTGCGCTGGAAGGGCACCGGCGACACCGTCAGCAGCATCTTTTGCGCGGGATTCAACGCGTGCAGCGCCGCCACCAGCCGCATCACCGCATCGACCGTCTTGTCCATCGAAAGCTGCTCGAAAAAGAAGCGGCCTGGATGCCGCTCGACAACCGATCGCGGCACCGTATCGTTGAGGTACAGCTGTTCGGCCTCGTCCCACCAGGCTTCGATCAGGCCAAGAGTCACGATTACTACCGCGCTCTCCGCGACCGCATCCGCATACAGACGGCGAATGCGGCGGCGGCGTTGCAGGCCGCGCTCGCGCGTCACGGGCTCATGGCTATGGAGCTGGCCATCCCACCAGGCGTCCTCACCCACCTCTATCAGGAAACGACCGCCATCATCCTCGCGCGCCAGCTGCTCGACCTCATTGAGCATCGAGAAGGGCGTATATTTGTTGAGGATACCGGCGCGCAGGCCGGTTCCCTCCATCAACTCATTCGGTGGAAATTGCAGATCGAGCGTGGGAATGCGCAGGCCGCGATCACGCAGCGCGATCTCGATGTTGCGCGCGAAGCAGGATCCGATGGTGAACACCGAACAGCCGCGCGGCAGTGTGAAACCGGGCGTGAGCAGCGGCATGGCGGTTGGCTCAAGCCGACCGCTGGCCCGGTCAGGCCATTTCGACGCTCTCTGCCGGATGGTCGTCCGGTAGGCATCCTCTGCGCTTATTCTGGCGAAGGCGCTCCCCATGAGCGGGCGGTAGCCCCAGCCGCCGATCAGGTCCAGCGCATGCGCTCCGGTCAGAAATCCTCGATCGCGCGGATCACAGCCTCGCCATAGGCTTGGTTGCCGTGCGTCGGATCGGCGGCGTAATCGAGACGAAGGAAGCCGTCCGCGTCCTGCGTGTACTTGTCCCCGGTGCGGATCCAGCGTCCTTCGATCGTGTCCTTGGTCTTCTCGTGCTGATTCCAGTACGCGGCGCAGACCGAGTCGCCGGAGATC
>Ga0207647_10000473_pt1 | contig 32482 bp, 26 predicted proteins | sample KBSCornC2_FD_184295 | JGI IMG/M metagenome (GOLD analysis project Ga0207647, IMG submission 184295) | Corn rhizosphere microbial communities from Kellogg Biological Station, Michigan, USA - C2 (SPAdes) (version 2) | ecosystem: Host-associated > Plants > Roots > Rhizosphere ... | reverse complement strand
ATCATGCCGATCTCAATAAGGACGATGAATTCACCAGACCTGACGAGTATATCGATATGCACGATGAACCTGATCATCAGGAGCTTTGTAACCGCGAGCAGCGTTTCTTCCTGAAAGCTATTCATGAAAATCTTGATTTGAGTCATCCAACAGAAGATGCCATCAATAGTTTGCGCATTGCTTTTGCTTGCGATGAATCTGTAAAGACAGGAGAGGTAGTGAAGCTATAATTAACTGTCTAACTGTTATATAAAAAGCGTCTTCTGTATCAGAGGGCGCTTTTTATTTTGAAATTTCTCGAAATACTTTGAAATGCAAAGTGGATTATATAACTTTGAAATACAAAGTACTTTTTATTGTATTGCATATGAAAATCTCAAGAAAAAAATTCGTTATCATTTTTGTCCTTTCGGCGTTTGTGTTTCAGTTTATCACCAATTCACTTTTAGGACCCAAAGTTGGAGGCCTCCCTGTAAATGGCGATTGGTTCTCTGGAGCCGGGTCGCCCATAGTATGGAAACGGACCGTAGCTGCCATTATATATCCTATCAGAATTGTTTTGGTAGGACCTTTATCGCCGATATTTAATGACCCGGATCCGGTACCTCCGCTTTTGGCATTTTTCTGTGCTTTATACTGGACTTTTCTGGCATTAGTGCTGCATTTTATCCTTAGCAAAATAAATTTCCGTAAAAAACAAGAGGCTTAGTGAGATCTAAGCAATCGTATTCGCTAGACTGACGCGAGGTAACAAGCTTATTTCATTTTGTAAACACTAATTGGTTTTAGAGTATTTTTCGTTTCTTTACAGTTAATATAACACCAATTAGTAAAACACAATTACATGATGAAAGCTAAACACTTATTGGCCCTTGCTGGGGTTGTGGGTATGTTCTCGGCGTCGTATGCAATCGATGGACCGAAGCCTAAAAAAGCCGCAACCAAAGAGCCGGTCGACTTTGTCAATCCTAATATCGGCAACATCAGCCACATGCTGGTGCCAACTTACCCAACTACGCATTTGCCAAACAGCATGATGCGTGTTTTCCCCGTACGTCATGATTATACTACTAACAGAATTAGTGGTATGCCGCTTATTGTTACACACCATCGTGAAGAGTCGAGCTTTAATTTTTATCCATATCAAGGTAACGAGAGCGGTATCAAGCCAACTGCTACCCTGAGTTATGATCAGGAAAAGATCACCCCATATCGCTACAAAGAATATTTAGACGAAGCTAATATTGCTACTGATTTCGCACCATCGCATCAAAGCGCGGTGTACAACATTGCATTTGAAAAGCCGGGTGCGCCTTACCTGGTGTTTAACTGCCGTCGCGGCGAGTTGAAAGCCAGCGGGAATGTTATCAGCGGTCATCAGGAATTGGGTGGTAACACTTCGGTTTATATTTATGCAGTTACAGACGTTACCCCGTCAAAAGTAGGCACAGCTACACGTGGTGGCGGTGTTGAGTGGAACGGTCCGGCCGCTGCATCATTGGTGGTGTCGTATCCGGCAAGTACCAAAAAAATCGGTATGCGTTATGGCGTGTCGTTTATAAGTGTTGAGCAAGCCAAAAAGAATCTGGACCGTGAGATCCATAATTTCGACGTGAACGCAGTAGCCGAAGCCGGCCGTAAAATATGGAACGAGGCCTTGGGTAAAATTGCTGTTTCTGGCGCTGACGATAAAGAAACTACCGTATTCTATACCTCGTTATACCGCACTTATGAGCGTCCTGTAGTGATTAGCGAAGATGGTAAATATTTCAGCGCGTCTGATGGTAAAGTTCATAACGACGAAGGTCATCCATTCTCAACTGACGACTGGACCTGGGATACTTACCGTGCTGCTCACCCGCTGCGCATATTGATCAACAAACAAGGCGAAAACGATATCCTGAATTCATACATTCTGATGTCTGAGCAAACAGGCAAAGGCTGGTTCCCAACTTTCCCTGGCGTGAGCGGCGAGCAGCATTGCATGAACTCAAACCACGGCATTGCAAGCATTGCTGACGCTTATGCAAAGGGTTTGCGCGGCTTTGATCTGGCGAGGGCTTATACGGCTTGTAAAGCATCTATCGAAACTAAATCATTATTGCCTTGGTCGTACGCGCCATCAGGCGAACTGGATGATTTCTTTAAACAAAAAGGTTATTTACCGGCTTTGAAACCAGGCGAAAAGGAAACTGTTCCGAACGTAAGCGCATGGGAAAAACGCCAGCCTATAGCGGTTACTTTGGGTACTTCATTTGATGAGTGGTGCTTGTCGCAAATTGCACAGGGTCTGGGTAAAACTGAGGATGCTAATCACTACTTGAAAGCATCATATAACTATCGCAACGTGTTCAATCCAAAAACTGGTTTCTTCCATCCAAAAGATAAAGATGGAAACTTTATTGAACCGTTAGATTACCGCATTGATGGTGGCCCGGGTGCACGTCAATACTACGACGAAAACAACGGCTACATTTACCGTTGGGACGTTCAGCACAACATAGGCGACCTGGTTAAGATGGTAGGCGGCAACAAAAAATTTGTTGATGCTTTAGAAGATATGTTCAACACCGGTTATCCGGGTTCGCGCTGGGATTTTTATGCTACTTTGCCAGATCATACCGGCAACGTAGGCATGTTCTCCATGGCTAATGAGCCTGCTTTCCACATTCCATACCTGTATAACTATGCCGGGGCTCCCTGGCGCACGCAAAAACGTATCCGCTCGCTGCTGGACGAATGGTATCGTAATGATTTGATGGGTATCCCCGGTGATGAAGACGGCGGCGGTATGACTGCCTTCGTGGTATTTAGCGAGATGGGCTTTTATCCGGTAACTCCGGGTTCGCCAACGTACAACATTGGCAGTCCATGTTTCCCTTATGTAAAAATGAATCTGGGTAATGGTAAATATTTCGAGATCAAAGCGCAAAATGCGTCGTTTACTAATAAGTATATCCAGTCGGCTAAGCTGAACGGCAAACCGCTTAACCAGCCATGGTTCAAACACAGCGACATTGCCAATGGCGGTGTGTTAGAACTGGTAATGGGCCCGGTTGCTAACAAGAGCTGGGGCGCAAATAGCCCTCCGCCATCGGCAGCGCCAATGCCCATGTAAGCTGGTCATATTTCGATAATGAAAGCGCCTTCAGGAAGATACTGGAGGCGCTTTTTACTTATGCGGATATATGATTTGATGCTTATTATTAGGATGATATCGTTCTAAATAACAAGTAATAATTTAATGCTATTTTGTTGCTTTTTGAACTTGAAACGGAGCTTGATAGACACACTTAAGTAGCTTTTGGCCTGCATTTTGCATGATACGGGTGACTATTTAATAAAGTCTATCTATCATGAAAACGAAAATTATATTACCCATACTATTTCTAGTGGCCGCGCTCATGCAAAGTTGTGTGAGCAATAAAAAGTACGCTGAACTGCAAAATAATTATAATGCTTTGCAGACCAAGCAAAATGAATTAAAACAAAGTTATGATGTTAGCCAGCGCGAACTGGAAGGTTCAAGATCAAGGGTTAAAAGTTTAGAAGAACAAATTGCCTCTGAAAAAGCTAATCGAGCTGCTTTGCAGGACGCGCTGAACAAATGCTTAGCCGGCAATAATCAGGGCAACGTGAACATTGCCAAACTGGCTGACCAGATCACCGCGTCCGATCAATACATCAAAGAGCTGATTGCCGCAAAAAGCAAAAGCGACTCTTTGAACCGCGTATTAACCAATAATTTAACTCGTTCATTGAGTCAGTCTGAAATGCAGGATGTCGACATTCAGGTATTAAAAGGTGTGGTTTATATTTCATTGTCTGATAATATGTTATATAAATCAGGTAGTTATGAAATTTCAAGCCGCGCCGGCGCAACTTTGAGCAAGATTGCCAAGATCATTAAAGATTATGCCGAATATGATGTGCTGATTGAAGGTAACACCGACAATGTGCCTATCAAGCAAATCAACATCCGTAACAATTGGGATTTAAGTGCGCTGCGCGGTTCGTCGGTGGTACAGGCGCTGCAAAACACCTATGGGGTTGATCCTAAGCGCTTAACAGCGGGTGGCCGTGGCGAGTACAATACAGTAGCTGATAATGTTACTGCCGCCGGCCGTTCTAAAAACCGCCGTACACAGATTATTATCACTCCAAAACTTGATCAGTTTATGGATTTGATAGGTAAACCTATTAAAAAATAAGTTTGGTAAGGATTTTATTACACAAATGCCGTTGCTTAGCCGCAAGGGCATTTTTTGCTTAAAAACAGCGTTTATTTTTTATATTGGCTGCACCAACCAATATTGAGGAATGAACCAATTTTTACCTGCTAAATTTTTCTTGCCGAAAAATATGGGCCGCCTGTTCTTTGCAGTCGGTACTATATATGCAACAACTACTCAGGCCCAGACCATTACAGGCTTGAAGTGTGAATATTTGATTAATCCTTTGGGCATTGACGCCCCACATCCGCGATTTATCTGGATGATGAACGAGCCGCGCCGCGGCGCTTTGCAAACCGCTTATCAGATTGTGGTAGGTACTGACTCTGCTTCGGTAGCTAATGGTAATGGGGAAGCATGGAAGTCTGAACAGACTACATCGGCCGCTAATCTGGTAAGCTATAATGGCCAGGCTTTGAAACCTTACACCAAATACTTTTGGCGTGTCTCTGTTTGGGACGAAAAGGGTAAAGCTACTTCTTCGCCCGTGGCTAATTTTGAAACCGGCCTGATGGAAAAAAGCAACTGGAAAGGCACCTGGATAAGCGATGGCAAAGGCCCCGAGGTAAAACCTGCACCGTATTTCAGAAATGTATTTGATTTGGGAAAAAAGGTCAAATCGGCACGGGCTTATATTGCTGTGGCTGGTTTGTACGAGTTATATATTAACGGACAAAAAATAGGTAATCATCGCCTCGACCCAATGTATACTCGTTTTGACCGCCGCACGCTGTATGTTACTTATGATGTGACTCCGCAACTGCAGCAAGGTAAAAACGCAGTGGGCGTATTGTTAGGTAACGGCTGGTATAATATGCAAAGCACCGCGGTATGGGATTTTCATAAAGCCCCATGGCGCAATCGCCCGGCATTTTGTCTGGACTTGCGCGTAACTTACGACGACGGCACTGTTCAAACCATTACGTCAGACAGAAACTGGAAAGCATCTTCAAGCCCTATCATTTTTAACAGCATTTATACCGCCGAGCATTATGATGCCCGCCTGGAGCAACCGGGATGGAACACCGTTGATTTCAAAGAGGGCCGCAACTGGCGTAATACCATCATTCGCCCTGCGCCATCGGCTAATATTGTGTCGCAGGCTATGCAGCCTATTCGTGCTATCGAAACTATCCCGGCTGTTGATATGAAAAAGTTTGACGACCACACTTACCTGTTCAATATAGGCAGAAATATAGCCGGAGTAAGTAAGATCACGGTGAGTGGGGAAGCCGGTACAATCATCCGCCTTAAACATGCCGAGAAATTGGGTAAAGATGGCCATGTCGATCAATCAAATATCGATATTCACTATCGTCCGACTGATGATACCGATCCCTTCCAGACCGATATTTTCATTTTGAGTGGAAAAGGTGAGGAAACGTTCATGCCACGTTTTAACTACAAGGGTTTCCAGTATGTTGAAGTGACCAGCGATAAACCGATTACCCTGAAAAAAGAAAGCCTGACTGCTTATTTTATGCATAGCGATGTCGCACCAGTGGGTACTATCAACTCGTCAAATACTACGCTGAATAAGATCTGGGCAGCCACCAACGTATCATACCTGTCAAACTTCTTTGGTTACCCAACCGACTGTCCACAGCGCGAAAAGAACGGCTGGACAGGCGATGCGCACATAGCCAGCGAAACCGGTTTATATGGCTTTGACGGTATAACTATTTACGAAAAATGGATGGCCGACCACCGGGATGAGCAGCAGCCGAATGGTGTACTGTCATCAATTATTCCGTCAAACGGCTGGGGATATGAATGGGGCAACGGTCCGGATTGGACAAGTACAGTAGCCATCATCCCGTGGAACCTTTACCAGTTTTATGGGGACAGCAAAACGCTCAATGATAATTATGATGCGATAAAACGCTACGTAAATCACATCGATGAACTTTACCCAACCGGCCTGACCACCTGGGGCCTGGGCGATTGGGTACCTGTGAAATCAAAATCGCCGGTTGAATTTGTGTCAAGTATTTATTATTATACCGATGCTAATATTCTGGCTAAGGCTGCCAAATTATTTGGCCGTACTGAGGATGAAGCTAAGTATAGCGCCATCGCCTCAAAAATTAAAGATGCTATCAACGCTAAATATTTAAATACATCGACAGGTATTTACGACAAAGGCTATCAAACAGAATTGAGCATGCCGTTGTATTGGGGTATTGTTCCTGACGAGCTGAAGTCCAAAGTTGCCGCTAACCTGGCCGAGCGTGTTAAACAAGATAACAATCACCTTGACGCAGGTATATTGGGCGCCAAAGCTATTTTAGGAGCCTTAAGCGACAACGGCTATACCGAAGTGGCCTACGCCATCGCCTCACAAGAAACTTTTCCGTCATGGGGCTGGTGGATCAAGAACGGCGCTACTTCGCTTTACGAAAACTGGGACGTATTTGCCAAAAGCGACCTGTCGCTTAACCACATTATGTTTGGTGAGATAGGGGCATGGTATTACAAAGGCATAGGTGGTATTAAGGTCGATCCAAATAGCCCGGGCTTTAAAAATGTATTGTTGACGCCTGCATTTATCTCAACCCTTGATCATTTCGAGGCCGAACACACCGGCCCATACGGTAAGATCATATCTAACTGGAAACGTAAAGGTAAATCTGTTCAATACCATGTGGTTATCCCGGCCAATTCAACTGCCACTGTGGTATTCCCCCCAGGTAAAAAGGTAACATTGGATGGTAAAAATATAGATTTAACCAATAGTTCGCAGATAGTGGCGGGTAGTTATGATTTTATAGTGAAGTAATAAGAAAGCCCCGCCGATTGGCGGGGCTTTCTTGTTAAAGGGGGGGCACCCTGAGCTTGTCGAAGGGCGTGCGTTGGCCTTTGCCCACATGCTTCGACGGGCTCAGCATGACAGCCGAAAGTTTACCCATGCTTTTTCTTCTTATTCATCCTCGCTTTTTCGCTGGCGCTGAGGTTGTAGTTTTTATTGTTGGACGCCTTCTTCTCGTGAAACGCCGCTCCAATTTCAGGTTCTGATTTCTTAGGTGCCGGTTTGGGCTCAGTTCTTGATTTCGGGTCGTTTACAATCACCAGATCGTCGGGCAGGGCAGAGGGTTCCATTTTGTTACCGGTGGCATGTTCTATCTGTTTTACCAAACTTAGTTCCATGTCGGTAGCAAAGGTCAGCGCTATGGTTTCATCGTCGCCGGTGGTGTTGGTTACGCGCTTAATGTAAGTTTCGGTATCCTGCGGGATATCAAAATGGATCAGAAACGGAATGCCACTTAAATCCACCTCGTCATTATTTTCAGTTACCACAATCATCACACGTGCTTCAGGATTTGCTTTAAATTCATCGACCGACTTATACCCATTCATGTCAAAAAATGGCGGATTCAGGCATCCAACTGCGTCTTGCATCCTACGGTGAAGGCTTCGGTAAATCTGCTCGGCCGTCGCTTTGTTATTGATAAATACAGCCGATTTAGTGAATACTTCAGCATCCTGCAAAAACAGATTCAGTAAGTTTTGCTTGGTCAAAAAATTTGGCACCTTGTACAGCAACTGATGAAAAGTCGCCAATTCAGATTCTTCAAATTCGTCTATCTCAATAATGGCCGGATTGTTCAGGAACGGGTCTATCAGTTTTTCCAGTCGGCTATACAATACATCGGTAAATATCAGGCGCTGTGCCTTGGTAATACTGTTGGCCAATTCTGTCATCGGTAATTGCATACCTTTTTTAAGCATGCGGTCGGCATCATCTACAATAAATACTTCAATTTTATTGAGATTAAGGCCCAGTTTTAAATATATAGCCCGGGCGCGGTCAGGCGTTGCAACCACAATATCGGCGCCATCTGCCAACGCATCCATTTGCGATTCAAGCCCCGGGGTAACATAAAGCCCGACAATAGATATCGATTTGTTTTTATTCAGGCTATCAAATTTCTCAATAGTAGCTAAAACGTCTTCTTTTTCAGGCACTAGAATCAGCACTTTCGGCACACCCTCTGGTGCATAGTTAAAACGATTTAAGGTAGACAAAACATAAGTTGTAGTTTTGCCCGCACCTTCCGGGCCTATGGCTATTACATCCTGGCCGCCAATGATACGGTTCAACGTTTTCTGCTGAATTTCTTTTGGGCCGGTATAACCCAGTTCTGCTACAGATCTTAATAATTGTTTACTCAGCTTTATTTTGTCGAACCCTGCCATTTGCATTTTTGTTATCCGGCAAAATTACCTTTATAATTTAATAAACTTCTACCTCAGGTAATTTGCTTCAAAAAAATCGCTTTTTAGGGCAAAGGCGTCAGAACAATTGGCACGGTTATTATGTTATATGCCTGAATTTAAATGTAAAAATGCCATGAAGACACAAGATTTTAAAAGCGGCAACGGTCAGGGATCGTCAACAACCGACCGCAATTTTACAAACCAAAATGAGAGGATGAAGGAAAGAGGTATCAGCAATGCCGGTGGGCAGCGTTCTTTTCAAACATCGAGCAAAGACAGCGCCCATAAGCCGGAGAAAAGAAAACCATTACTGTAATGGCTAGCCCTCGATGCAGTTCGAGGGCTTTTTAGTGTAGGCGATTATCGCTACTTTTGTGGCGATATGAAAAAAGTTCTCATCCTGTGTCTGGTAATTCTTACGGCTTGCAACTCAAAACCCAAAACGCCTTTTCAAGTACTAAAGTCTGTTAAAACAAAAGACGGTGTAAAGCTGGATGTGCAGGTAAACAACCGCATCAGTAAGAAGGAGATGGTTGACATTGCTTCTTATATAAAAAGCGACAGCTCGCAATACAATAACCTGCAGGTTGATTTTATTTTACCCGGCAATAGCTACGCCAACAAAGCCGGCGTAACCGTTTACGCAACGGCTGCTTATCATGATAAAACCATTGTATCGCCGGCGGATACCGTTGCCGATAAAAACAAAAACTTTTTGAGTTTTGAGTTTGTGGGCTTCACCCCCGAAAAAGCTAGAGAGCTGCTATCTCTTGATCCTAAAGAACTGGCCGGCAAACAAATTATAGGCAAGTTTATTGATGATGCTACCAAAACCATCAGCTTAATTGCTGAGGATAAGCAGGAGAACAATCAGCTATACATTCTCGAACTGGATAGCGCCGGTACCGTGGTATCAGCCATTGCACCAATGGCAGTTACTGATAAAGGGGTGCGCAAAATGGTGGTAAGCCAGCAAGGCGATTATATGACACTGAACGACAGTATACTCACCATGTATAGTAGCACTGATGTCGATAAGCCTTATCGCAGCATCAAACAGAGCCGCTAATTATCTTAAAGAAGCAGGTTTTGCAACCGGAACAGGTTTGTTCTGTGCAAAACGTTTGCCGATAGCGGCCAGTTGATCGTCTGTAAGTTTGGAGGTCGATTTTAACAGCTGCAAAAAATACGTTACTTCGTTTTCCTGAGCAGGACAACCTATGCTTTCGCCGGGAGTATCCAATGATGCGCCTGCCGGACGTATCTGACTATCGGCCAACATTTTTCCTTTGGCATCTAATATTACCCAAAAAGGTAAGCCGCTTTTTTCGCCTTTAAAGGCTTTCAGTTGATCTAGCGAGCCGGGGTTTTCCAGATTTGCTTTGGCCGGTTGCTCTAGTACATCCAAATGCGCTATTACATAATTATCGTCAAAGAATTTTTTACAGCCGGGGTCTTCCAAGCTGGCATCCATCTTTTTGCACCAGCCGCACCATGAGGCATGAAACATTAACAGCACTTTTTTATTTTCTTTTTTAGCTTGAGCATAAGCTTGCTTCATCACAATATTTGCTGCGGGAGGAGTGTCCTGAGCGAAGGTATTTAAAGAAAAGGCCAGAAATAAAGTAACGAATGACAATAGGTGCTTTTTCATGATATGTATTTATGCTATCTCCAAGTTAGCTCAATAATCGCTTATTTCAAAACCATTTGAGCCGTATTCCTGCTAATCTGCTCTAGTAAAACGGTTTTACCGTCAGTAAGCTCTTTGATGGTTCCTGTAGAGTAATGTCTGATGGTAACCAGCGTCAAATCGCTGTTGTGCTTGGTTTTATAGTTCTCATTCAGACGGTTTAACAGGCTGACAAAGTATTCTTCCTTCAAGTCAAAACAAACGCTAAAGCTAAGGGCTGAGGTTTGCATTACATTAACCTTTACATGATGCTCAGCAAACTTGCCGAAAATATCGCTCAGGTGATCTTCAGTCACAAATGAATAATCTTTAGGCGCTATTGAAAGCAATACTTGTTTTTGTTTGATGATGATAACCGGCCTGGCGAATACATTATTGGCATTTTCTTTAATTACGGTCCCCGGTGCATCCGGATCATTGAACGACTTTACAAACAGCGGTATATTAGCGTTTTGCAGTGGCTTAATGGTTTTAGGATGGATAACTGTAGCGCCGTAATAAGTCATTTCAATAGCCTCGGTATAAGTTAGCTCGTCAAATTTAACGGTGTCTTTAAAAAGCTTCGGGTCGGCGTTTAGAATGCCCGGTACATCTTTCCAGGTGGTCACAGATTCAGCACCCAAACTTGACGCAAATATAGAAGCGGTATAATCTGAACCCTCGCGACCTAAGGTAGTAGTAAAGTTTTCAGATGTTCCGCCTAAAAATCCTTGCGTAACCACAAAGCCACGTTCCAATTGTGTGGGAATGCTGTGCTTAATACTCGCGCTGGTTTTGGCCCATTGCACACCGCCCTCGCGGTAGTTGTTATCGGTATGGATATAGCCGCGCACGTCAAGCCATTGGCTTTTTAGCCCGGCTTTGTTCAGGTATGCCGCCACGATACGGGTTGACACCAATTCGCCAACCGACACAATCTGATCGTAAGTGAAATCAAAGTCGTCGTGTGGTTCGTCTTCGAGCATCCAGTCAATCTCCACAAAAGTATTCGCTACATCGTCAAAAACCGGGTCACCGGTTTCAAACAGCTTATTCATGATCTCGTAATGGTAGCGTTTTATGCCTTCGTAGATATCGTGAAGAGCGTCTGACTGGGTTACATAGGCCTTGGTTAGCTCTTCAAGTGCATTGGTAGTTTTGCCCATTGCCGAAACCACGATAAGCAGCTGCTCATTTTTATATTTGCCGACCACATTGGCCAGATTAATAATACCTTCTGCATCCTTAACTGATGCACCTCCGAATTTAAAAACAAGCATTTATTTAAGATATTGAGTGATAACCGTATTAGGTTTTAACAAAGATTTAATCTTAGCGTAGGGGATCAATAACGTAGTTTGCCCGGCAGCATAAGGTTTTATTTCGTATTGATTGTACAGGAACTTTATACCCAGCGGCGTGATCGAAAAGTTTTCGTTCAGCGCGAATTTATTGTCTTTAAAAAAGTAGTCGTTAGCTAATGATTGGGTGGGGGCCAGCTTCTCCTGTTTTCTGAAGATGGTATCAGCAATAGTGGTTAGCTTTTCCTTATAACCATTTTGAAAAACATCGTCCAAAGTTAAATCCTTACTGGCTTTGGTGTTCCAGTTGATGAAGTTAGTGACGGTGCTGCCATGTGCGCCGCCCTGAAAATTATAACCGCTTACTTCGAGTGTTGTAAGGCTCGAGTCCTGGCGTATAATGTTGGCGTGACTATTCAGCGTGAAAAACATATCCGGGCGATTATCCTGCTTTTTCATTACATTGTAAGATGCAATGAAATCTTTAGCGTATTGCTGCAGATTAGCGGGATGCTTGTCGCTCATAAATAAATTTAACAATCTGGCCGTAATCGTATCGTTCAAAACAACTTGCCCTGCAAAAACCGGAAAGACGATCTTTGCCACTGAGCAGCTGCTGTCAGGTTTATTACCGCAGTCGGCAGCGCGTTCTTTTATGGTTTTATAGGTATAGGCTAGCGTATCGGTATTGATATCAGGCTTTGTTGTATTTCTTTCGCCCCAGTTGCAACTGCTCAGTGTTGCCAGTGCGCCAAACCATAAAAGATACCTTGTTTTCATAGTTCAATAGGTTAGTAATTGTTCCCTTGATAATGATGCATTCAACCAGCCGGCCTCAAGCGCTGCGTTGTATTTGGCATAAAAATTAAGCGCCGGCTCGTTCCAGTCAAGTACCTGCCAAACCATGCCTGCAAAGCCTAGTTCCCTGGCCTCGGTAATCAATTGATCAAACAGTAGTTTGCCGATACCGCGACCGCGCATGGATTCGGTTACAATAAAGTCTTCCAGGTACATACGGCAGCCCTTCCAGGTTGAAAAACGCACATAATACAAGGCAAAACCTACTATCAGTCCGTCAACCTCGGCCACATAGGCTTTCCATACCGGGCGCTTGCCAAAACCAGCGTCTATAAATTCTGCGAGGGTAACCGTTACCTCTTGCGGCGCTTTTTCATATATCGCCAGTTCATTTACCAGTTCAAGCAGGCGTTCGCAGTCTTCTTTTATACCTACTCTTAGATGTATGTTATTGGTCATTGAGTCATTAGTCATTTGCTTCGCGTCATTGGTCATTGTGATGTTTTCGGGTGAATCCGAAATCGAACATCTGAAATCTGATATCTAATTATTCTTCCAATGCTTAATCACCCGTTCGCCAAAAATGGTGCTGCCTACGCGTATCATGGTGCTGCCTTGATCCATAGCAATTTCATAGTCTGATGACATGCCCATAGATATCACGTTAAAGCTATCCTCTTTTCTGAAAAAGCTTACTTTAACACCATCAAAGAAAACTTTTAGTTCATGGAACTCGTCTTTTAGTTGTTTTTCTTTATCAGTATTGGTAGCTATCCCCATCAATCCGCGGATGCGAACATTTTTTAATTCTGTAAATTCGTCTGACCTTAAAAGCTCGATCGCTTCGTCAAAACCCAAACCGAATTTGGTATCCTCGTCGGCTATGTAGATCTGCAGCAGACAGTCGATCACACGGTTGTTTTTCAGCGCTTGCTTGTTGATCTCCTGCAATAGCTTCAAACTATCAACCGACTGTATCAGGGTGATAAACGGCGCAATGTACTTAACCTTGTTGGTTTGCAGATGGCCTATCTGGTGCCATTGAATGTCTTTTGGTAGCTTTTCTTGTTTCTCCACCATTTCCTGCACCTGGTTCTCGCCAAATAAGCGCTGGCCGGCATCGTAGGCTTCCTGTATCTCTTCAACCGATTTTGTTTTTGATACCGCAATCAGCGATACTTTTTTGGGTACAGTCTGCGTTTTTAAACGCTTGATGTTATCTGCAATGCTCATTAATCCGTAATTTTGTCAATCAAACCGCTAAATTAAAGAATGCGTAAACATATTATCTTGTTTTTTTCAGCTTTGCTTTTTTTGTTTGCCTGTAATGACGATATCAAAACCAAAGGTATCCTTGATCGGCAGTCTATGATAAGCCTGCTGGTTGATATTCATCTGGTTGACGGCGCCCTTTCCAATCAGTCTAATATGGATAGTTTATACAGAAGTACAGGCATGTACATGTATGTTTTTAAGCAACATCATACAGATTCGGCTCAATTTAGAAAGAGCGTGCTTTACTATACCCGGCAGCCAGATTATTTTTTGAAGATGTATGACGATGTGATTAAGGTATTACAGGCCAAATCAGACTCAATGAACAAGGTTGTTGCTAAAGAAAACGAGATAAAACGTAAGCACATGGAGGCCGAGCAGATGAAATTGGAGAAGGCCAGACGTGATTCTGCAGCAAAAAAAGGCAATAAGCCGCCGGCAAAAGTATTAAAATCGATTGACCAGCAACGACGCATGGAAATGAGCAGACCTTTATCCAGAGGCGCAAAAATTTACCAAAGGGCCAATAAGTAATGATCTACCCTGAAAATAGCATTGATAAGTTAGGATTTACCGAAGTAAAAGAATTAATAAAGGCGCATTGCCTGAGTGTGATGGGACAACAAATGGTTGACCGCATACAGGTAATGAGCAACTTTGAGCAGATCAGTAAGTTTTTAAGCCAGGCTCATGAGTTTAAAAATATTCTGCAAAATGATGCAGCGCTGCCCATCACTCACTTTTATGATATAAAGATACTTGCCAATAAAGCCAGGCTGGAGGGCGCCTTTTTAACCGAAGAAGAGTTTTTTCAGATATATGCATCGCTTACCACCGTTTTTGCGGTGATAGGTTATTTCAATGAGCGCGAAGGGCAATATCCAAACCTGGAAGCCCTGTTTGAGCATTTGCCGATTGAGAAAGCAATAATCCGTAGGATAGAGCAGGTAATTGATGCCAAAGGCAAAATGAAACCCAATGCCTCGCGCGAATTAGCCGAAATAACTGCCGGCATAGCCAAAGCCGAGCAGGAGGCCCGGCGCAAAATAGATCAGATCTATAAAAATGCTACTGCCAACGGCTGGACGGCCGATGGCTCGTTAACTGTTCGTGATGGCCGTTTGTGTATTCCATTATTGGCCGAAAATAAGCGTAAACTGAAAGGCTTTGTTCATGATGAATCAGCCTCGGGGCAAACGGTTTATATCGAGCCAGAGGAGGTGTTCTCACTGAATAATAGAGTTCGAGATTTGGAGTTTGACCGCCGCCGTGAGATCGTTAAAATATTAACCGCACTTACAGATGATTTAAGGTCCTATGTGCCGCTTTTACTTTCGTACCACGGCTTACTTACCAAGCTTGACTTTGTACGTGCTAAGGCGCTGTTTGCCATCGATATCGAAGCCGAACTGCCGAAGGTAGTAAACGAAGCTAAATTAAAGCTGATAAATGCGCGGCACCCGCTGTTATTTTTGAACTTTAAGAAAGAACACAAAACTGTAGTGCCGCTAAATGTGCAGGTAGACGAGCATACCCGCATTGTTGTCGTATCAGGCCCTAATGCGGGTGGTAAATCTGTTTGTATGAAGACGGTTGGCTTGCTACAGTTGATGGTGCAGGCCGGTTTGCTCATTCCCGCAAATGAAGACAGTGTTGTTGGTGTGTTCAAACAGTTTTTTGTAGATATTGGCGATGACCAGTCGATAGAGAGCGACTTGAGTACCTATAGTGCTCATCTATCCAAAATGAAAAAGTTTGTGGAGAATGCTAACGGTAAGTCGCTAATACTGATTGATGAGTTTGGTACCGGCACCGACCCGCAGTTTGGCGGACCGATTGCCGAGGCTGTGTTAGAATCGCTTAACCACAAAAAGGTTAAAGGAATGGTGACTACGCACTACTCAAATCTTAAAATATTTGCCGGTAATACTGAAGGGATAGAAAACGCCTCGATGTTGTTTAATAATGTCGAAATGCAGCCCTTGTACATATTGGAGGTAGGTAAGCCCGGCAGCTCTTACGCATTTGAAATTGCGCAAAAGATAGGCCTGCCAAAACAGGTGCTTGATCTGGCTAAAAACAAGATCAGTGCCGGACAAAAGAATGTCGATACGCTACTGGTTGGCCTGGAGCGTGAGAAGAAAGAGATTCTGGATACACGGTTTAAACTGGATAAACAACAACGCAGGGTAGATGCTTTATTAGCAGAAAATGAAAAGCTGAAAAATTATCTCGAAGAAAACAAAAAGGTGCTGATTCGCGAGGCGAAGGAGGAAGCAAAGAACATCATTCTCAATGCCAATAAGTTGGTTGAAAATACCATCGCCGAGATAAAAAGCAGTAACGCTGACAAGGAAAAGACCCGCGACTTGCGCGAGAATCTGAACAAAGAACTACAAAAAAATACCGCTAAGCCTGAAGCACCTAAAAAACAAGCCGTCGACGAAGAGCTGAAAGCGGGTGACTGGGTAAAATTAACCGATTCAGAAACTACCGGCCAGGTCATAGAAATTGTAAAAGACAGCGTGATCATTGCCATTGGCGATCTGCGTACGGTGGCTAAGCGTAAGCGCGTGCAGAAGGTTTCTAAATCGTCGGTGCCTAAGGAAGTGCGCCGTAATTTTTCGGCAAATACCGGCGATATAGCCAGCTTTAGCCCGGAGATTGATGTGCGTGGTATGCGTACCGAGGATGCGTTGGCCGCTATTGAAAGATTGTTTGACCGCGCAGTGATGATGGGATATGGAAGCCTGAAAATCCTCCACGGAAAGGGGGATGGCATCCTACGAAAAATGATACGCCAATACCTCAAAAAATATGATCAAGTTGACCGTATGGAAGATGAACATGCCGACCGCGGCGGCGATGGGATTACGTATGTTTATTTGAGGTAGCTAACATCCTGCTAAAAATGTCATTTCGACGAGGTACGAGGAGAAATCTTATACGAGCGATGACGCATGGCGTATAAGATTTCTCCCGTTGGTCGAAATGACAAATAGTTATTAACTACTCCCCAACTTTCTGCTGATCGGGTAATTCGCCAGGCCCCGGAATATTTGGCTTGTCATTGCTTTCACCGTCATTATCTACCGTGCCTTCGTTATAAACCTGCTTATCGCCGGGTTTAAAGTTGTTGCTTTCGGTATGCTCTTCCATGGGCTCGGTGCGCTTGAAATAAGCGTTGTCATAGCCAGCGTTTTGCGACGGGTTGTTCTTATCATCGCCGGCAGAAATTACATTGTTTGAGCCAAAGTCTTGCCCGCCCATTGGCTGGCCCTCAGATACTGGTCGCATTTCGCCGCTGCGTTTCAGATCCTTTTCTTCTTTGTTGGTGTCATCATCCACACGGTAGGCGTTTGGCTGGCCCTGGTCGGTGCCTTTATCCTTTTCAAAATCATTATCTTTAAGTAACATAATCTGTATTTAATGGTTATATAATAGTAATACACTGATTTACCAATTGTTTTTGTGTATTATGATTTAGTAGATTTATTGAATCAATCATAAACCGATGAACAAAGTCTTTGATAATGCCGACGACGCCATCCACGACGTGAATGACGGCGCGACACTTTTACTGGGTGGTTTTGGCCTGTGCGGATTGCCAGAAAACTGCATCGCGGCCCTTGTAAAAAAAAGAGTTAAGAACCTTACCTGTATATCCAACAATGCCGGGGTCGACGATTTCGGTATTGGCCTCATGCTTAAACAACGGCAGGTGAAAAAGATGATCGCCTCGTATGTAGGCGAGAATGCCGAGTTTGAGCGTCAACTGCTCAACGGTGAACTGGAAGTTGAATTGGTACCGCAAGGAACCCTGGCGACACGCTGTATGGCAGCCGGTTATGGTATGCCTGCAATATTCACGCCCGCAGGTATTGGTACTGAAGTGGCGATAGGCAAAGAAATAAGAAACTTCAATGGCAAAGATTACCTGATGGAGCTGGCTTTTGATGCAGACTTCGCCATTGTTAAGGCCTGGAAAGGGGACACCATGGGTAACCTGATCTATCGCGCGACGGCTAGAAACTTTAATCCCGTGATGGCTATGGCCGGCAAGATCACCATTGCCGAGGTTGAAGAGCTGGTTGAACCCGGCGAACTGGACCCTGATCATATTCATACTCCGGGAATTTACGTGCATCGGATATTTCAGGGTAAGAATTATGAAAAGAGGATAGAACAGAGGACTGTACGAAAATTTGAAGATTAGTTGATTTGAGAATTTGAAAATGTTTAATGATGAAAATTGATTGTTTGAAAATGATAAATATATGGTGTATAGGTGTTTAGAACTTAAACTTATTTATGAGAGACGATAAAGAAAATTTGATTGTTACATTAACGTTTCAATTTGCATTAGATATTATAAAATTTGCTGAGGAGCTTGAAAGTGCAAGGAAATATGTAATTGCAAATCAAGTTTTAAAATCTGGTACTTCAATTGGAGCAAACGTGCGCGAGGCGCAAAATGCAGAAAGTAAAAGCGATTTTATTCATAAGCTAAAAATCGCAGCCAAAGAAACCGACGAAACGGAATATTTTCTGTTATTATGTAAATTTTCAGAGAGCTATCCGTTTGACGAAACGTTGTTAGAAAAAATTAAAGTAATCAGCAGAGTACTTTCGAAAATAATTTCAAGTTCTAAATCCAACTAACTGATCACGGGGGAATTTTCAAATTAACAATCTTCAAATTCTCAAATCTCAATGTTATGCTTGACAAAACAGGAATAGCAAAGCGTATTGCTAAAGAAATAAAAGACGGCTATTATGTGAACCTGGGCATTGGTATCCCAACGTTAGTGGCCAATTATATCCCGAAGAATATGGATGTGGTGCTCCAATCAGAAAATGGTTTGTTGGGGATGGGGCCCTTTCCGTTTGAAGGGGAGGAGGATGCCGATGTAATCAATGCCGGTAAGCAGACTATAACTATGCTGCCGGGCTCGGCTATTTTTGATTCGGCCATGAGTTTTGGAATGATACGCGCGCGGAAGGTTAACCTCACCATTTTGGGCGCAATGGAGGTATCTGAAAATGGCGACATCGCCAACTGGAAGATCCCCGGTAAAATGGTGAAAGGGATGGGCGGGGCTATGGACCTGGTAGCATCTGCCGAAAACATCATCGTAGCTATGCAGCACGTAAATAAAGCCGGCGAATCAAAACTATTACCTCAATGTGATTTGCCGCTAACCGGCGTTCATTGCGTTAAAAAGATTGTAACTGAATTGGCAGTGCTGGATGTTTTACCACAAGGCGGATTTAAACTTATAGAATGCGCGCCAGGAGTATCTGTCGAAGAAATAAGGCAAGCCACCGCAGGAAAATTGATTATTGAGGGTGATGTGCCGGAGATGATGATATAAACACCAGCCCGTCATGCCGAACTTGTTTTGGTTATCCCACTTGCCAAGTAAACATGGTGCTGTTATGATGGGCCGCCGAAATAAATTCGGCATGACGCCTCATGGTTATTGCTCCTCTTTAAAATAAACCTTATAATAATTCATGGCCCTGTCATCGTCAAAACCTTTCTCAATGAGTTTGTTATCGCCATGAATATAAATATGGAAGTTCTTGTCCAGTTTCAACACGCTCTTGTAAATGCGCGATTGCTTTTTAACCGCATTATCTGATATCTCGAAGGTATCGCCAATGCGGGTTTCAAACTCATCTTCATACTGGCTCTTAAAGGTTTTGAATGATTGAATGGCTTGTGGGTTACTGATCACCTCATCGGCAAACTCATCCATATCAAAGGTCTCTTTCTCCTTAAAATACTTCATGGAGCGATTGAGCAGATCAATCTTGTCGGCTTTGGTCATGTCAAACTCTTCGTCAATCTTTTCGGTTACAAAGTTCTTGTAGATACCTAAAACATTGCTGGTTTGGTTATAGCTGTCGTTACGGATCTTCAATTGCAGGAAATCGTCTTTCCAGTACACGGCTGCATCCTGCCCGCGATTAGCCGTGTCAATCACCACCACTTTATAGCCGTTTTCTTTTTCGATGTTGAAGATCAGCACCCCCTTATCGAGTTTGTTGATGTTGATGGCGTTCTCTTCATAATCGACCGCAAAGCCGCCGGCATCCGGGTAAACCTTCAGATAAGTCTCCTTGTTTTCTGATTTAAATATACCGATGGCATCCAGCAGATTACCCTCGATCTGTACATCATTAAAATAAGCCACATACAGTTCGCCCGGTTTGATGTTGGGGTGGTTGGATGAGTTGTACAGATGCTTGGCTAACTGCGCAGACATCTCATGGAATTTTTCTTTATCCTCAAATATCTGCGATACAAAGTTGTGTACCTCATTCAAGGCCAAGTCGCCGCTGCTGTGCATCAAGTGATAAACCTCGACTGCTTTCGTAAACGGAGAAAGGAAATATTGCTTTAACAGACCTGAAATTACCTCGTTTTTGAGTTCGAGTGGGTGGTCGGACAGGGCATACATTTCACCATGAACCTGGTTGCCAACGTGATGTACAGAAATAGTATCTAAAGAAGCTTCGAATGCGGTTACCATAATTGACGCGCAATTTACTTTTTTAGTTTGGTACTGCTGCCACTAATTTGCGACCTTTGCTGCCGATGACAAATACCGAAGAAACCATTGTTGCTTTAGCTACCCCATCGGGTACAGGGGCTATCGGGGTAATCCGCCTGTCGGGACCCGATGCTATTATTATTGCCAATAGCGTTTTTAAAGGCAAAGACCTGACTAAGCAGGCGTCGCACACCATCCATTTTGGAAACATTGTTGACGACGATATGATTTTGGACGAAGTGCTGGTTTCGTTGTTTGTCGGCCCCAAATCATACACCCGCGAGAACATAGTGGAGATATCCTGTCATGGCTCGGCATATATCATTGAGTCGATCATTAAGTTACTGATAAAAAAAGGAGCGAGGTTAGCCAAAGCAGGCGAGTTTACACTGCGCGCTTTCCTGAATGGGCAAATGGACCTGTCGCAGGCAGAGGCGGTGGCCGATCTTATCGCTTCAAACTCAAAAGCGTCGCAACAGGTGGCTTTACAGCAATTGCGTGGCGGGTTCAGTAATCAATTGCAAGGTCTGCGCGATCAGTTGGTTCAATTTGCTTCATTGATAGAATTGGAGCTGGATTTTGCCGAAGAAGATGTGGAATTTGCCAATCGCGATCAGCTGAAAAAACTGATACATGATATTACCAGGGTAATTAGTGCCCTAGTGCAGTCGTTCGAATTAGGTAACGCCATTAAGCAAGGCGTAAATACCGTAATAGCCGGTCGACCAAATGCCGGTAAATCGACGTTATTAAACGCGCTGCTTAATGAAGAACGCGCCATTGTGAGCCATATCCCCGGTACAACCCGCGATACGATAGAAGAAATCCTGAACATCAACGGCATCAACTTCCGGTTGATAGACACCGCAGGTATCCGTGAAGCTACTGATGCAATCGAAAAAATAGGGGTGGAGCGTACCATGGAAAAGATTGCACAATCGGCTCTGGTGATCTATGTTTATGATGCAGCAACACTGATAGCCGAAGAATTAAATAATGACCTAGCTAAATTGCAGCAGCAAGGCGTTACCATTTTGACAGTTGCCAACAAGGCTGATCTGTTATCGCTGGAAAAGATTGAAGAGCTCAATCAGTCAAATATCATCGCCATATCTGCTAAAGAAAAAACTGCGATTAATGACCTGCGTTCAAAAATATACCACTCGGCCATCAAAGAACAATTGGATGGTAACGAGACTTTGGTAACCAATATACGCCACCTTGAGGCCTTGCAAAGAACCGAAGAAGCGCTGACCAATGTGTTACGAGGAATAGACGCTGTAACCTCAGATTTCCTGTCGATGGATATCAAGCAGGCCCTGCATTACCTAGGCGAAATTACCGGCGCTGTTACTACTGACGATTTGCTGGATAATATATTTAGTAAGTTCTGTATCGGCAAATAGGTAAGTAATTGATATAAGTTAATTATTACTTGTTGGTGTAAAACTTTAATTGCGCCGGCGCGAAATAGATTTCCGGAAATTTGGTAGCCGGATCTGTAAGTGGCAATATAGGTCTGGCACTTGCTTTTAAAGTTATACTTGTGCCCGGTACCGGGTAATCAGCCGCCAAGCCCGTGCCAACTATTGTATAATATCTGCCGGGTGCCAACGAAATTGCTGCAGATACTGCGCCTAATTTTGTGGTTGTACCTGTTAAATATAGCTGGAAAGTGTAGTTGGTTAACCCGGTTGGGTTTACAGGCAAGCCAATAAAATCACTTGCATTACTATAGGCTATATTAGTTATTGGTGTAGTTACTGTAGCTGTTGTGGATCCTGTTAACGTCGCGGTTGCGGTCATATCTACCGGTGCGCCGTTAGGGATCATATAGGCTAAACGAACGTAAGCTTTGCCGCTTTCAGCAGCGGGAAATACATCCGAAATAACTTTGATACCCAATGGAGATGTGGCAGATCCCGGTAAACCTAGCGTAAATACAGAATATGCCGAACCGGCAACCGTAGTTTGTGTGACCGAACCAATAGTTGTACCTGCAGCGGTTGTTTGCGTACTTACTAAGGCAGGCACAGGTGTTGAGGCCTGTACTTTTATTGCCGTATTACCCGGCGTTATCGAAGCATAGTTGCTGCCCGGAAATAATCCAAGATAAGTGGCGGCCACTCCATTATAATTATAGTTAATGCCGGTTGTAATTGAAGTTAATACTGTGTTGTCAGTTACAGAAACAGATGATACCGGCGTTATTTTTACATTATTTATGTAAGCGTCAATTGCGGGGGTGCCCGGCGCAATATGCAATATTTTAATAAGCGCACCTGACGACACATCGCCGGATTGCGTTATAACACTTTTCTGGCATCCGGTCAATAAGATCGCCGCTGCAAAAATCATTATATAGCTTATTTTTTTCATTTTGATTTAGCTTATGGTAAAATGAAATATGGTTTGGTAGTATGATAATCGGGAGCAGTTGCACCAATTTTTTGCAGCGCAGGTACGTTCCAGATATATTCTGAATTGTAACGTGGGCGTACTACATATACCTGTTTGCCGGCGTTGTCTGCAAATAAAGTACCTGGTTTGGTAAAGCCCTGGAAAATGGTAGCGTCATAGTTGTACCGCCGCTCGTCAGACCAAGCCTCAATTGGGTTATATAAGAACTGTGCAATAAATTTTTGTTGTAAAATGTCGCTTAGTTTTAAGGATGCTGGCGTTTGACGCACACTTGGCCCTGCTAAATAAGCTGCTTGCTGAGCTGCCGGTATGAGGTTTTGTGTGCCGGTTAAATTTGACCCTGCAGGCGGGTTACTTACAAAATCAAGTGACGCTTGAATGCCTTTGATATAAGCACCGTAGGCTCCGTTAATGTCGCCCTTTTTAAATAACGCTTCAGATTTCATGAACTGAAGCTGAGCCCAGGTCATCAGTACCCCTCTTGAATTATCATTAAAAAGGTATTTTGCAGTACCGGTTCCCTTAATGGTGTTTGCACCCGCAAATGGAGGGATAGACGTATTGGCATCGGACGAGTTGATATCGCCGAACGGCGGAACTACGCCACGATATGCACCGTCTTTACTTGGCATCAACAATAATGGTAAGCGTGGATCGGCCGTTAGGTTTTGTGTAGGTGAGCCTGCAAGTATACGTCCATCTAATAAGCGCACAATAAAATCAGACTGGCGAAAACCGGCCAGGTTACCGCGGGACGGACCCCAAAAGTTTGCGTCGGTAGAGTTTGAAGCGGTACAAGCTACGCTGGCATTATCACTGTTATCCACAAAAGAATTATCGACGAATTTGGCAACAGAGTCTGCGCTGAAGGTTGCTTTATTACTAAAGTGCAGCGCGTTTTGTGCCAGTATTGCGTACACAAATTTTATCCATTTCGTACGGTCGCCCGCATACATGTAATCTCCCTTTTGTAACGTCGGGGAAACGTTAAGCCCGTCTGCGGCTATAGCCTGCTTAAAATAACGTATAGCCAGATAGCAGTCTTTTACAGCCTCGGCATATACGGTTTGCGGGGCATCGTAATTAAAGGTAAGTTTAGTGGGATCATAGGCTTCGTTAACAACCATATGGTTATAAATATCGGCGCCATTTTGCCATCCCCAGGCACGCAGTGCATAAGCCACCCCTAAAAATTCGGGTTTATTATTTTTAGTCGCGTCTTCCATCATCAGCGTTACGTTCTGCCCTAAGCTGAAATAGATCGTTCGCCACATTTCGCCGTTCGAGTCTGTGCCCGCGAGGTATCCTTCCTGATCCCAAACGTTATTGGCAACGTTTGAGCCCCATATCTGGGCATATTGGCCAATATATCTGCTATCAAACCAAATACCACGTGCCATACCAGCTTGTATAGGAGGCAATAAGCTGGCTGAAGAAACCTCTGTGGGAGCGTTTGGATTGGTGTTGATATCAACAAATTTCTTGCAGCTGCTGACAAATCCTACTAATACCAGCGCGCTATATAGATATATGAGTTTTTTCATGTCGTTTATCTTATAATTTCGCATTAATTCCAAAAGAAATCGTCCGAGGCGTTGCCAAAACACCGTAATCAAAACCGGCTGCACCCGAACCCCTGGTTGAAGAGTTGGTACCATTAACCTCCGGATCTGCACCGGTGTAGTTTGTGATCAAAAACAAATCAGTAGCTGTTACATAAACGCCCAATCCCTTAAATACTTTTTGTTTTGAAATCAGACTATTTGGTAAGGCGTAGCTCAGTGTAATATCCCTTAAGCGCAGAGTGTAGATGTTATGTTCAACAAAATCAGACTCAATAGCGTTGGTATAATACGTGGTTTGAGTGTAAGGAGTGATCTGGATTGTATTAACTGTCGGGTTGGCCGAGTTTTCATTGCCATCTTTTAATACACCAGGTATAACAATAGGCGTTTTCCTGTTTACTGTACGTTCACTTAAGCCATAACGGGTAAGGAATAATTCATTGCCATTAAAAACATCGCCGCCTTTGCGATAGTCTAAAAGGAAGGATAATGCCACACTTTTATAGGTGAAGTTATTACCTACGCCTAACGTAAACTGTGGCTGTCTGTTGCCTACGGTAACAAATGCGCCATTTGATATGGGCATCCCGGTTGATGGATCGATTAATATTTTCCCGGCGTTATTACGTGCATAACTATAGGCTGCGATATTACTTAAGCTACTACCCGGAAAAATACTTGCACGAGCGTTAGCATATAGCCAGGTATCAGAATTATAATATTCAGGCAGATTACCAAGGTTAATTACTTTACCACGGTTTAAGAAAAAGTTAACAAATGGCTTCCATGAAAAGTCAGTTGTTTTTAGGACGGTGCCGGTTAATGCTATCTCAAGACCTTTATTCTGAATCTCGCCACCATTTACTAACTCCAGTATATAACCGGATGCGTAGCTTATACGCGGATCAAATATCTGGTCGGTTGCGCGGTATTTATATACGTTGATCTCGGCACCTAAACGTCCGCCAAAAAACTGTAGCTCTGTACCCAACTCCATCTGGTAGTCTTTCTCCGGTTTTAAGTTAGGGTTATTACCGGTAACGTCATAAGCGTATCCACCGCCTGTTGTAGATTGTTGCAATAAACTGGATCTGATCTTATATGGCTGGAACGGATCTTTGCCCACGCCAGCGTACGAGAAGCGTATTTTTCCAAACGATAAAACCTTATTGCCTTTTAAAGCAGGTAATTCGCTAAAATTAAAGCCGATACCGCCCGATGGATAGAAATAAGAATCTTTGATAGTTCCGGCCAGGCGCGAAGAATAATCATTTCTGCCTGTAGCATTTAAGGTGACCAATTCTTTGTAAACAACACTTAAACGGGCTATTTCACCTATACGACGCGTCTCAAAATAATTGGTTACCGCGCGCTGGGTAGTTGGTAAGGTATTATTTATGGTATTAAAATCCGGCTGTAAAAAGGCTTCGCCATATTGCCCGTCTGTTATTTCCTTGCTATCATAAACCTCGGCGCCAAGGGCCAACGTGGTTCTGAAGTCGCCAAAATTATGTTTAAGGGTTGCAAAGAATGAGCCGTTAAGCAACAGGTTGTTATCATTATAGTTATCAATAATACCGCCTCTGCTTATTCCGCTTGATGCCGCAAAGTTAGCGCCTATAGAGTTTTGATAAGAGTTACTGAATTGACTTACTAAATTATTACCTTCTGTGTTGTAATAATCCACCCCAAACAAACCTCTTAAATTTAACCATGTAACAGGATCGTAAGATAGGTCAAAATTACCTATCACCCTGTTTGTTTTGTCGCGTGATATATTGTGAGTTATATCCCATATCGGGTTATCAAAATCAATAGACGCATCGAGTACAGATGTTGTGGGAGCTAACAAAGTTCTGCGGCTGCCGTCAGGATTTAAATAGTTACGCACATCATCATTTGTGGGCCAGGAAAGCGCATTAATATAGGTGCCGCTATTACCTTTATTGGTTTTACGGTTATCCAGGTTAAAGTAATTAAAACTGGCGCTGCTGGTTAGCTTAGGCGTTAGTTTTGCCTGGCCGGCAAAACGTAAGGATAACTTGTTGTTATAAACCACCGGTATTACACCACCGGTATGGCGGTACTCAACTGATGTTCGATAGCTCGCATCATCATTCCCACCGGCAAAGGAAAGGTCATGAGATTGCGAAAACCCGGTCTGGAAGAAATTTTGCAGGTTATTATAGGTTTTCGTTCCGGGCGCGTAGGCGGGCCCAAATGCTTGTCTTACAGTTGGATCGACATAACCGGATGTGCCGGGGCCAAATATTGTTTGAATTTTTGGGAAGCGATACTCTTTAGAGTAACTAAAGTTGTTGTCATAGGTTATAGCGCTTGCGCCTGTTTTGCCTTTCTTTGTCGTAATAACGATGGCGCCGCCCGCAGCGTCCGATCCATATACGGCTGCTGCATCTGCTCCTTTAAGTATAGTGACAGTCTCAATATCGTCCGGGTTGATATCGGCAATACGATTGGTAAAATCCTCGCGTCTGTTATCGCCGTTTGATGCCAATGCGCTCTGGCTCATTGCATCGTTATTTACCCGGATACCGTCTACCACAAACAGTGGCTGGTTGCTGGCGCCAATGGAAGTAATGCCACGTAATACAATTGAAGACGACGCACCGGGTACACCGCTGGTGCTGGTTACAGTAGCGCCGGCAATACGGCCCTGCAATGAGTTTACTAAATTCTCACGTCGGGTGTCGGCAATTGCCTGTCCGGTAATAGTTTGAGTAGATGATGTCAGGTCTCGTTTAGATTGCTTAACACCAAAGCCTGTTACCGTTACCTCTTTGAGGCCGGCAACGTCGGGCGTTAATTTTACATTAATAATGGTTTGATTATCAATGGTACGCTCGCTGGTAACAGAACCAATAAAACTAAACGTTAATACCTGTCCTTTGGTTGCACGAATGCTGTATCGGCCATTAGCGTCGGTACTTACTGCATTGGTGGTGCCTTTAACCTTAACAGTGGCACCGGGCAGCGCACTGCCATCTTCGCTTGAGGTTACCTGTCCGGTAATAGTTAACGACTGCGACATAACCTGTATGGTGCCGCAGAAAGTTACCAGAAGAAGTAAAAGGAGAACTTTCTTCATAGAATAAGATTAAGTGATCAGTTAATTGGAGGTTAACCGGATACCCATGATATGGTAATTTCTGCTTAACCTTAAGTAAATATAAGTCTTTATAATTTATATCTTCCAAAAAGAGAGAAACGGATTAGTATTTTGTAACAAAAAAATTACAAATATATTACAAAAATAGACTTGACGACCACTGGGATAGTACAATATAATGTAGCTACGTCATGTACCAGCGTTATTCTAGCTGTGTCCTTAGAAAAACATTAGTTTTGCTTATACTTATGCAAATCACCAAAATATTTTCGGGGTCGTTTTAATTCATATTGATAAAGCACCTTAGCAATGTTTTTCATAAATGGCAGGCAAACCGTAGCGTATTCATACTTGTCATCGTTATAAATACCATCTTCGTTTGATTGTATTACCGCGGAGAGTATAAACTCAGTTTTGGTTTTGAAATTGACAATATAGGCGTTGTCAATATCGTACCCGTATGAGTCGCCTATTTTATTAAATATCCTGATATCTGGGTTCACCGCGCTGCTATCGCCGCCATAAAATAAGAACTTACAATAAGCCGGAAAATATTCCGGACGGTGATAAGTGGGTTTTTCGCTTTCAGTAGGGTACATGCTCATGTACTTGTAGATAAACTTGTAATCTTCATTGGTCAGGTTAAAGCGCTCGTTTTTCGGAAAAGCTTCTGGGAATAATAAGCGCTTCAACAACGCCTGCTGATCGTTAAGGGGATAAACGTTTTTGTCGGTAAAGTCAAAAGGTTTCATAACAAGATTGCCCTTCCGGTCTATATAACCTTTGCCTTGCAATAGGTTTTCGACGTCGACGGGATAGTCGTTGTTATCCACTTGCTCCGGTTTGGTGTAAATCAGTTTATCGCCGTTATAAAAACGTATAGGGTTAGTGTGCCTGGCCCGGTCATCGCCGTCGCCAACGGCCAGGCGCCCCAGGATACGGGAACCTTTGAAGCCATACTTTTGCAATTTCTTGTTGATCTCTTCGCGGCCCACAAATTCATACAGGCGGTTGTAAGCGTCGTTGTCACTCACCAGCAAAATCTTTTTGCAATAATTGGCGATGCTTGGCAGACCGTTTTTAGCGCTGGTATCTTTGGTTACCCGGGTTTGTCCGCGGAAGCTGCTATCAGTAAGCATGACAGATTCCTTAGTCAAGCCTTTAATATGCAGTTCGTGTATTTTCTCCAGCGCGAATATCAGCGTGGGTAGCTTTACCGTACTGGCAGGATAAAAATAACGTTTAGGATTTAAGCGATAACTATAAGACGTAAAATGGGGGAGATTGTGCTTGTCGCGGTCTATTTGCGTGTAAAGTAACTGTACCTCGTTATGCATAGGGTGATTCAGAATACCCTGAAATAATTCCGGATGCGATTCAAGTATTTGTTTAAGAAAAATAGTGTCGGTTTGCTGTGCCAGTGTTTTTAGTGAAAACGTACATAAAAGCAGAAGGCAGAGTTTTTTCATAACCATAGACTTTAATTTAAAATTATAAAAAAGCCTCCGTTTGCAAAATAAGCCTCAATTATTTTTTACTACTTATGAGATTTCGCCCCCGGCACCAAGGGCAACTAACTCTTAACTATGTCCGCTTCATTTTCATTAAGTGGGGTAAATGTATGGGCGTGCATAATAACATTAAACAGCTTTTTAAAGGTCATCGCCAGCCCAATCTAGGTGCAACGTGTTCTAAAATAGAAGATAGCACATGTACATTATAATCAACACCCAAAGTATTCGGTATGGTCAATAGTAGTGTATCGGCTTCTTGTATGGCTTCATCGCCAGCTAATTGTTTAATAAGTTCATCGGGTTCGGCGGCATAACTTTTTCCGAAAATCGCCCGTTTATCTGCTTCAATGTAACCAAAACTGTCAGTCGCCTTTGCTTGCTGTCCAAATAAATATCTGTCCTCATCAGTTATCAAAGCAAAAATAGAGCGACTCACCGAAACCCTGGGTTCTCGCGCGTGCCCTGCCTTTTTCCAGGCTTGTTTGTACAACCTGATCTGTTCGGCCTGTTGGATATGGAAAGGCTTGCCGCTTTCGTCAAATTTTAGAGTAGAGCTTTGCAGGTACATCCCGTTTTCAGCGGCCCAAACAGCCGTCGCGTTAGAGCCTGCACCCCACCATATCCGGTCCCGTAATCCTTCAGAATGTGGTTCCAGGCGTAGCAAACCCGGTGGATTGGGAAACATGGGGTACGGATTCGGTTCGGCAAACCCAATGCCTTTTAGTTTATCCAGAAATTCTAAAGCTTTCCGGCGACCCATATCGGCATCGGTTTCTCCTGTTTTTGGTTCATAGCCGAAATACCGCCATCCATCGATTACCTGCTCGGGCGAGCCCCTGCTGATTCCCAACTGCAACCGACCACCAGAAATCAGATCTGCAGCACCGGCATCTTCTACCATATACAACGGGTTTTCATACCGCATATCAATAACGCCGGTTCCAATTTCTATTTTGCTGGTTTTGGCGCCAATAGCCGAAAGCAAAGGAAATGGTGATCCTAATTGCTCAGCAAAATGATGTACCCGGAAATAGGCACCATCCACCCCGATTTCTTCGGCAGCAACAGCCAGATCAATAGACTGAAGCAAGGTGTCACTTGCTGTACGGGTTTTATAAGCCGGGTGGTTAGACCAGTGCCCGAATGACAAAAATCCTATTTTCTTCATGTATTCGTCAAAAATAAATAATTAGCGCCTTATCGGGCATGTGCAGTACAATTCAAGCCTTCAATAACAGATTAGGCAACATTCATAAAGATAAAGCATTTAGGGTTAATAATGTAGATTTAACCATGATTAATAATGGCAATCATGCAGGAAGATAGAAATACGGGACGACAATAAAACGGTTTATGCTTAGTTAATGACGGTTTTAGAATATTACCCTCATTTAGTTAGAATATTACCCTCTTTTCTCTTTTATAATAACAAACTTTGTACATTGACCACATAAGGTTTGACCAATAAACACCGCGAAAAACAATATCAACCAACGGTATAACCATGAAGCACATTTTTGTCTTTTTATTTTTTTTCTCTTTAACATGTTTTCACGCATTCGGACAGCAATGTCCGGTTATTCCGGCACCTGAACAGGCCCAAGCTATGCCGGGCACGTTCACCCTGAGGGATGGTATGGGCATCACCTTTAATGATGCCACACTATCAGCCCAGGGAAATTATCTGCAGCAACAAATCTTCCGTTTTTGTGGTATGGTGCCTGTGATCTGCGACGAACATCAATCGCCCGCTATTCGTTTGGTACTTGATAAAAGCATAAAACACGCAAATCCTGAAGCCTACACATTGAATGTAAGGGCCGATGGAATAAAAATTACAGCAGCTGCAACTGCCGGAGTGTTTCGCGGCATGGCTACCCTTTTACAGCTCCTGCGTTTAAGTGACCAGAAGGATGGCACCATTAATATTAATTGCTGGGCCATCAAGGATGCACCGCGTTTCACCTGGCGGGGTATAATGCTGGACGAGTCGCGTCATTTTTTCGGCATGCAAACCGTGAAAGAATTGCTGGATTGGATGGCCTTTTATAAACTCAATAAGTTTCATTGGCACCTAACTGACGAGCCTGCCTGGCGCATGGAGGTAAAGGCTTACCCGCTGCTCTCGCTAAATGGAGGTGTCGGAACTTATGACGATGCCTTAGCCCCGGCTCAATATTATACACAAGAGCAGATTAAAGAGGTTATCGATTATGCAGCTAAACGATTTATCGAGGTAATACCTGAAATTGACATGCCCGGCCATGCCACAGCAGCTAATAAAGCTTACCCGGTATATAGCGGTGGTGGCGCAGCGAAACACCCTGAATTTACTTTTAACCCCGGGCTTGACAGTACCTATAATTACCTTGGCCGTATTTTGCGTGAAACGGATATGCTTTTTCCCTCGCAGATGATACATCTGGGCGGAGATGAGGTAAGCTTTGGTAATGAGAAATGGAAAACCAATCCCGGCATCAGTCGGCTAATGAAGACAGAGCAGCTCGCCGATCTTGTTGCTGTAGAACATTATTTTACTCATCGTATGGCCGATACGGTGTTCAAACTTAATAACAAGGTACTATTGTGGGATGAAGCCGCCGATACCGAGCTACCGCGCGATAAGACAATCATTTTTTGGTGGCGACATGATCATCCCGAACAACTAAAAAAAGCTTTGGATAAGGGTTACAGCGTGGTGCTTTGTCCGCGTCTGCCGTTTTATTTCGATTTTATGCAGGATGCCAATCAGCGACTGGGCCGCAAATGGCAAGGTAATATGGTGACGCTGGACAAGCTTTATGGTTTCACTCTACGTGATCTACCGGTTAGCTCCACTCAGGTAGGCCAGATACAGGGTGTACAGGCGGGTATCTGGACCGAGTATATTTCAACCAGGGAAAAGCTCGAATATATGCTCTTTCCTCGCATTGCTGCCCTTGCTGAAACGGGTTGGACCCCAGAGGCTAATAAAAACTTAGATAACTTTTATCACCGGTTAAGCAATCATCTTATTTTATACGGTAAGGCGGGTATTTATTACTATAATCCATTTAATCCGCAGCAAACACCCGAGCCATTATCGGCCCGGCAAATCAGCGCCTTGACCGGCCAGGCTAAATAAATGTACATTGCCTTTGAGTACCGGTAATTGAATTAAGGGGTCGATTTATTTGGGTTAAGCCATTCAGCATACAAACTATGTAGCTGTATGTTGAATCTGCGTATTCTTGCTGAAATATTTAAAGCATTTTTATTTTTGCTTCTCCAAATAACTGAATTAACTTATAAGAAGTAATTTAGCTATTTATTCAATTCTCCCTTCATATGCATTCTTCTTATTATGTCATGAAATAAATATTTATTCTGAAAAAAATATTTATTTTTAAAACAAATTGCGTTGAATTTGCTTTTTCAAACAAAAATTATTTCTATCATAAATTTCTGATACACACAATACAGGTTGCTTTCTTGCTCTTGCTGCTTTTTAACTATTGGGATAATTTTTATTGTTTATTTACAAAAATAACCTTATAACATTTTGACCAACCCTGTCATGAAAGAAGAATTATTAGAAGAAATCCTGGATGAAGTACCACCAGCCGCCCAGAATTTGACTGACACGCTTGACCTGAAAGAGCTGTTAAAAGTATTGTCAATGGTCAAAAGTGGAAAGCTCAATGTCCGCATGCCGGTCACCCAGTCGGGTATTAACGGACGGATTTGTGAGGTCCTGAACGATATTATCGACCTGAATGAGCGGTTCGTAGCAGAGATATCCGCGGCCGAATCTACCATC
>Ga0207647_10000470_pt1 | contig 32686 bp, 24 predicted proteins | sample KBSCornC2_FD_184295 | JGI IMG/M metagenome (GOLD analysis project Ga0207647, IMG submission 184295) | Corn rhizosphere microbial communities from Kellogg Biological Station, Michigan, USA - C2 (SPAdes) (version 2) | ecosystem: Host-associated > Plants > Roots > Rhizosphere ... | reverse complement strand
GGCGGAGACGGAGGGATTCGAACCCTCGGTACGGGAATTCCCCGTACGGCGGTTTAGCAAACCGCTGGTTTCAGCCACTCACCCACGTCTCCGGATGCGATGTGCGCAGACCTTCCGGGGAAAGGTCGAGCACGAGCAGCAATGAGCCGGGGGCTATATAGGCGGGTTTCGCAAGCTTCAACCGGAACCACTCACAAGGGAATGACGTCGATCCGCATCACCAGGCTCATCGATTCGCCGGGCCGGAGCACGCGCATGCCCAGTTCCGGCCATTGTTCCTCCGGGGCATTCAGAGCGGCATTGGCGTGGGTCACCGGCTCGGCAACGAAGATTCCGCCATGCGGCGGCGAATAGAGCTGGAAGAAATCGGCATCGCCTGAGGTGAGCCGCACTTCGTACGGCCAATCCGGATCACTCATCCGCGCGGTTCCACCCCAGCCGCCGAAGCCATTGTCCAGCCCCTGGCCGCAGACAAGCCGATCACGAAGGTCGTACCGCCCCTCGGCCGGGACCTTTTCAACCGGGAGAACTTTCTCGTCGATAGTCCAGGCGACCTCCACGCTGGTGTCCAGGCGCGTCTCCGGCCCACATGGGAAATAGGGATGCTCACCAAGGCCGCACGGCATCGGCTCATCGCCTTGGTTGGCGCAGGTCAGCGTCACGGAAAGACCAGCGTCGTCCAGGCTGAACTGTTGCCGTGCCTCATAGGCCCATGGCCATTCGCCAGGTTCGTGGCCGTAGCTAAGCAATGCCTGGCGGTCGTTAGCAGCGTCGACGCGCCAGGAGTTGAGCCAGCCCTGCCCATGGAGTGGACTCGGGTCGCCGGCCATGTTCGGCTGAAGCTGCACCTGGCGCCCGCGGAACGTGAAGGCACCGCCGCGTATGCGGTTCACGTAAGGGACGAGCGGAAAGCAGGAGGCCTCGAGCACGTTTTCGAGGCGACTGTGGCATTCCCGCAATATTGGGCGGGAGGAGTCACCATCGCTCCACTCGAAGGCCGAAATTGCACCGCCGATCGAAGGACTTAGCTGCAGTCTGAGATTGCCTGCCGCCAATGTCAGTATCATTTCGCTACTCATTTCTGACAATTTCCTGTCGATAAGATTCAGAGAAGGGAAACTTCGCTGGGGATAAATCGCACAACAAGATTGCGCACGGATTCGCGCCAAAGGTATTGAACGCCCCGGGGCCGGGGAGGGTCACGAATGAGTAGACGCGTCAAGGAATTCGTCGATGTCGAGGACCACGTGTCCATCGACGAACTGATCGGCAAGCTTGCCGAAATCCGCGACAGCCTGCCCGAAAATGCCGACGCCGAGCTCAGGCTCCGCGGCGACGAGGTGTTCGGGCATCGACTGACGATCACCTATTTTCGCGATCAGACGCCCGAAGAGGCGGCAATCGAGAAGCGCTACGCCGATGCTGCGCGCGAGGCGAAGGAGAAGGAACTCGCTCGGCTTCAGGCGGAGCTCGGAGTCGTTTGCTATGCGGCGCCGGGCAAGCGCGGGAAGCTGAAAATCGTCGCTTAGGTCAGGCCGGCCTGAAGTTCAGCGCCAGTCCGTTCATGCAATAGCGAAGGCCCGTCGGCTTGGGCCCATCGTCGAACACGTGTCCGAGATGGCCGCCGCAGCGCTCGCACAGCACTTCGGTGCGCTCCATGAAATCACTATGGTCCGGGCGGGTCAGGACCGCTCTCGGAAGCACCTTCCAGAAACTCGGCCAGCCGGTACCGCTCTCGAACTTCGTCGCCGAACTGAACAGCGGCTGTGCGCAGCCGGCGCAAACGAAAGTCCCCCGGCGGTGCTCATTCAGCAGCGGACTTGTGAACGGATGTTCGGTCGCGGCGTCGCGCAGGACCGCAAAGCGCTGGGGCCCGAGGATCTTCCGCCACTCGGCGGACGTGTGGTTGACGGCGAAGTGCATCGTCGGCGCAGCATTCCCCGATCGGCCGAACAGCAGCACGCTGCCGATGGCCGCAGCGCCGGTGAGGCCGAGGAAGAGACGCCTATCAATCCGCTGCATGAATTCGCTTCCGCAATCCGTCGTGCCCGCGACATAGGCGCTTGAGCGGCTTATCCCGCGATTAACGAGCGGCGCATTCGTCCTTGCCGGGCGGGATGAGGGCGTCCTTGATCGGCTGCACCCATTGGTCCCGCGCCATGTCCCAGACGATGAAGTCGCTGTCGAACTGCCAATAGGCCCAGCCGAAGCCGTCCCGCTCAGCTTCGCAGCGAACCGCTGAGGTGTAGGCGACGCGGAGGTCCATCGGGGTCCCACTCTTGTCATAGGCCCCGAATTCTCCGAGCAGCACAGGCCGGCGATTGGCTTTGGACCAGGCACGAACCGTTGCAAAATCCGCCCGCAGCGCTGCTCGGTCGGCATCGCTCCCCCAGGTGATCCCATGCAGGTGCGTGACCTCCGGGACCCAGGACGCGCCCTGATGGGTGAAATGAAATGGCTCGTAATAATGGAAGGTAACGAGCAGGTTCCGGTCCGCCGGCAGCTTGAGCAGCGGCAGGTCCTTGAGGCTGTTCCAGTGCGTCGGCCCGACCACCACGATCCGGCTTGGATTCGTCTGGCGCACGATCGCCAGCTCCGTCGCGAACAGACCGTTCCACACGTCGCCGTTGAGCTTGTCGTGCGGCTCGTTCAGCAGCTCGAACGCGACGTTTCGCGGCGCCTTGGCGAAACGCGGCGCGACCTGCTCCCAGAATGCCGAAAGCTTGGTCCGGCAGACGTCGAGATCCTCCGAGCAGGGATTGAAGTCATGTTCGTCGATGATGACTCCAAGCCCGGCCTTCCCGGCCTCACGAACGACATCGTCGAGCTTGGCGAGCCAGGCCGGATCAAGACGGTTCTTCGCGTCCATGAACCTGAACGCCTGAAGGTTCAGACGGACGAAATCGAAGCCGCCGTGGCGAATCTCGGTGAAATGGCGCCATTGAAAGCGCCGCTTGCTAACGTCCTTCCAATAGGGGTCGTAGCCGAGCACATTCACCCCACGATGAAACGGCGAGTCCACGGTCGCCGGCATCTGCTTCAGAACCGGTTTCGCGTGAGTTGAGGTTGCGGCAATCGCCAGGGCACTAGTCAGGATCAGCTTCCACACTGCGCTTCACTCCAGGGCTATGCTCGTCGCTGCTGATAGCGCTAACAGATCATCTTCGTGACGCAACGTGTTGGGGGATTCGGTGATGCTCAATCGTCGCGATTTGCTGATTGGAACGTCGGCGCTGCTAGCTTCATCCGTAGTCGCCGCACCCGAGCGCAAGAACCGCTTCGTTCGACGAACGGGAACGAGCTTTCGACTCGGGAGCGAGCCGTACCGGATCGCCGGGACGAACATGTGGTACGCCGCTTACCTCGGTGCCGATGCGCCGATCGGCAATCGCGACCGGCTGAAGCGCGAATTCGACCGGCTCGCGACGCTCGGGATCAACAATGTGCGGATCCTCGGGAGCAGCGAATTTTCGCCGCTCAAGAATTCGGTCCGGCCGACGTTCCGCAATCGCACTCGCCACTTCAACGAGACGCTTCTGCGCGGGCTCGACAATACGCTGGCCGAAATGGGCAAAAGGGGCCTGACCACGGTCATCTACCTGAACAATTTCTGGGAATGGTCGGGTGGGATGATGACCTATCTCTACTGGACCAACGGCGGCCGCTACGTGAACATGAACGACCCGGCGCACCCATGGCCCGAGTTCCCGGACATGAGTTCCGAATTCTACGGACATGCCGCGGCGGTGCGCATGTTCGACGATTATGTCCGGGCGGTCGTGGGCCGACGCAACACCGTGACTGGCCGCCTCTACCGGGACGATCCGGCAATCCTCTCATGGCAGCTCGCCAACGAACCACGTCCGGGCGGAAGCGACGCCGCGGGCCGCAAGCACATGAAAGCCTATCTCGCGTGGATCGACGGCACCGCGCGGCTGATCAAGTCGCTCGATCCCAATCACATGGTGTCGACCGGAAGCGAGGGGACGATGGGCTGCATCAACGATGCGCAATGCGTCGTGGACGCGCACAGCTCGCCCGCGATCGATTACGTCAATGCGCATGTCTGGCCTCAGAACTGGAACTGGGCCGATCCGAAGAATCTGGCCGGGACATGGCCGACGGTCGAGAAGAACACGCGCGAATATGTTGCGCAGCAAATCGCTATTGCGAAACGCCTCGACAAGCCGCTGGCGATCGAGGAATTCGGCTTTCCGCGCGACGGCGGGAGCTTCGAGCCGGGCTCGCCGACGACCTTCAAGGATCGCTTCTACCAGCTGATCTATTCACTCGTGCTCGACAGCGTGCGCTCGGGCCGGCCGCTGCAGGGATGCAATTTCTGGGGCTGGGGCGGTGAGGGACGCGCGCAACATCCCGATCATCATTTCGTGCGCGGCGATACCTCGTATGTCGGCGATCCCCCGCACGAGCCGCAAGGCTGGTACAGCGTGTTCGATGTCGACACGTCCACGCAGGCAGTCATCCGCAATTACGCCGCAGCTGTGCGCGCCTAGAGCTTTACCGCCCCTGCAGCACCCGGATCAGGAACTCGCGCAACCGACGCCTGAGCTCGGGCGTGGAGTGCCCAAGGACTCCGCGCGCCGGCTCCGGAATGTGCGCCGCCGGATCGCCGTCGCCCGGCCTGAAGACGAAATGGTCGAACATCTCTCGCCATCCGCGCCTCTTGTGCTCCGGAAGCAGCGAGATGCTGAGCAGCGCCGCGGCTATCGCCACCATCGGTGAGCCCGCATCGGCCGGCGTGTCCTGCCACCAGTAATTCAGTAGTACATTGAGTGGACCGGTGGCTTTGACTCCGTGCCACCACAAAGCGGGAATGTAGATCGCATCGCCGGGCTCGAGCTCCGCAATCAGCGCGTGATCGAGCGCGTCGCGGAAGCGCGGGAAGCGATCGAAGTCGGGATCATCGATCTCGACCAGGCTAGCCGGCTGCCCCGCCATCGTCTTGTCGATTGGACCCACATAGAGGTTCGCCACTTGGTCGGGCGGGAAGAGCGTAAAACGCCGGTGCCCGCTAACCACACAAGCGATGTTATCCGACTCGTCGAAATGCGGGGCGATGATGCTATCGCCACCGATCCACACGCGCGGCTCGGTCGGCTTGCCGGCGACAAGATCGAGCGGATTTTCGCTGGCGAAATTCGGCAGGACCTGCGCGGTCGGCGTCGAGCCCATGTAAATGTAGCGCGAGCCGACGCTCTGCACGATCGCGCCCAACAGCTGCGTTAGCGCGCCCTCGACTTGATCGAAATTGAACCTGTCGAAGTCCGGCGCATAGAAAAACCGCCCGCGCATATTTGCAGACCCGACAAACGCGCGGACGTTGGTGCCATTGTCGAGGCGTTCGAGATAAGCCTTCAGGGCGTCGGTAGATTCCCGGGCTGCCGCAACAATCGGCCAATCACTGACGAAGCCCCTGAGAACGGCCGGCTCGTGCCGCGGCTCGATGTCCTGATCGAAAACCTCGCGCGTGACGTCGCGCCACTCGCGGATGAGCGGCATTGCTGTAGCGGAAACATCGGGCATCGCTCGGCTATAGCGCCGCTCGACGCGGTCTTCATCCGCCTCGTCGACGATCGTTACGAGCCAATCCTGAACATTGCGACGCCGTGGGGTTCGACATCTGCTTCGATCCACCCTCTCCATCGACCCCCGTCCCTGTGCGTCCAAAGGTCACGCACTTTCGCCCGGATCCCGGCCGGCCAGCCGATCTGCTCCGCAGTCGCGCGAATGCTCGCGGGTGTTTCGCCGCGGTTGAACAGCAGCAGCGCCCTCGCTCCCCCGGCCAACGGCTTCACCCACACTTCCTGGTCGCCCTGCTTCCATACGCGATGGCCCTGAACGCCGAGCGAGTCCTGATCAACAGCGATCACTTCCCTGTTGAGCAGGATCGAGCGCGTCGCCTCGTCCATGTGGGCGACGTCGTTCCCTGCCATGAGCGGCGAGGCCATCATCGCCCAGAGCGAGAAATGGGATCGATATTCGGCCGGAGTCATCCCGCCGTTCCCGACCTCGAGCATGTCGGCGTCGTTCCAATGGCCCGGACCTGCGAACGGCCATAGAGGCTCGTTCAGATCGACGATGTTCGTCACGGGATGCGCCCAGCTGTGCGCCGCGTCATTCTTGCTGAAGCTGTCCCAGATGTCGCCGGTCGTGCGCCAGAGGTTGCCCGTGTTCTTCGCCCACAGCCATGGCTTGGCGGTGCCCCACTCGCACATCGAAAAGACGATCGAGCGACCGCTCTTTCTGAGCGCGTCGGCCATCACCGCATAGGCTTCCTGGGCGTTGCGGTCGCCCGTATTGCACCAGTCATACTTCAGATAATCAACGCCCCAGCGGGCATAGCTGATGGCGTCCTGATACTCGTGTCCCTGGCTCCCGGGACGCCCGCCGCAGGTCAGCCGTCCCGCATCCGAATAGATGCCAAACTTGAGCCCCCGCGAATGAACGTAATCCGCGAGCGCCTTGATACCGGATGGGAATTTCCGTGCGTCGGCCACGATGAAGCCGTTCGCGTCCCGCGAACTCTGCCAGCAGTCGTCAATCACCACATATTGGTAGCCGGCATCGCGCATGCCCGAAGCGACCATGGCGTCAGCAGTCGCGCGGACGGTCTGCTCATTGTTGTCGCAGGCGAACTTGTTCCAGCTGTTCCAACCCATCGGCGGAGTCAGCGCGAGGCCGTTCGGACCCTTGTTGACAACTTCCTGCGTCGTCTCCGCCCTCGCCGGCGCAACGCACAAGTTCGCCGCAAGCGCCAGCCACAGAACCAGTTTCACGATGCGAGCCATAGCCTCCCCGCTCCCGTTCGCCTCTTGCGTTAGCGCTACCAACCGGCGATGCAAAAAGCCAAGGGGAGAATCGTGAGAAGCTTGCGCGCGCTGCTGATCGGGGCCTTGCTATTGCTCGCCGGCGTGGCCGCGGACGCACAGTCCGCACCGCTTCCGCGCATCGTCGGAGCGAACGGCAGGCACGCGCTCCTCGTGGATGGCGCGCCGTTCCTGATTGTCGGGGCACAGACCAACAACAGCAGCAATTACCCCGCGATGCTTCCGCAGGTCTGGGCGGTCGTGGATCCGCTCCATGCGAACACGGTCGAGATCCCCGTCGCATGGGAGCAGATCGAGCCCCGGGAAGGGCAGTTCGACTTCTCCTGGGTCGATGCGCTTCTGCCGCAGGCGCGGCAGCATAACGTCCGCCTCGTTCTGCTCTGGTTCGGCGCGTTCAAGAACACTTCGCCGAGCTACGCGCCCGAATGGGTGAAGGGCGACACCAAGCGTTTCCCGCGGATGATCACGAAGGACGGCAAGACGCACTATGTCCTGACGCCGCTCGCCCGCTCGACCGTCGAAGCTGACAGCCGCGCCTTCGCCGGGCTGATGCGCCACATCCGCGAAATCGATCCCCAGCATACGGTCATCATGATGCAGGTCGAGAACGAGACCGGTAGCTACGGCAGTCCGCGCGATTTCTCGCCCGAGGCAAACCGGCTGTTCGCTTTGCCCATTCCGCCTGAGCTCGCACGCAAGACCGGCAAGAGCGGACCCTGGTCGCAGGCGTTCGGCTGGAAGGCGGATCAGGCGTTCAATGCTTGGTACACCGCCCGCTACGTCGACCAGGTCGCTGCCGCAGGCGAGGCCGAGCTGAACCTGCCGATGTACGCCAATGCGTCGCTCAGCGATCCATTCGACGAGAAGCAGGCGCCGGGCAGCGCCAGCGGCGGCCCCAACTGGAACGTGATCGACATCTGGAAGGCCGCGGCGCCCCATCTGTCGCTGCTCGCCCCCGACATCTATGATCGCAACGACAAGGTCTATTCAAAGCAACTCGACAATTACACGCGGCCGGACAACCCACTGTTCGTCCCCGAGACCGGCAATGCACTCGAGTATGCGCGGTTCCTGTGGCTATCGCTCGGGCATGGCACGATCGGTTGGTCCTCGTTCGGAATGGATGCGACCGGCTATTTCAATTATCCGCTCGGCGCGAACGAACTCGACCCGCAAACGCTGAACGCCTTCGCATCAAAATTTGCTCTCCTCACTCCGGTGGCGCGCGAATGGGCGCAACTTGCCTATCAGCATGCGACCTGGGGCGCGGCAAAGCCTCAGGACGGATCGGACGTGAGCGGCGTCCTCGGCCGCTGGAAGGTGACAACGCAGTACGGGCGCTGGCAGTTCGGCGAGGACAATTGGACGTGGATCAAGACCGATCCAAATCCGAACAAAGATCGTCCCGTGGGGGGCGCAGCTGTCGTCCAGCTCGGCCCCAACGAATTCCTGCTTGCGGGATCTGATGTCAGGGTCCGCTTTTCCCTCGACAAGCCTGCAGCCGGCGAGAACGTCCAATTCCTCGATGTCGAGGAAGGCACGTTCGAAAATGGCCGCTGGCTGATGAAGCGCCGCTGGAACGGCGACCAGACCGACTACGGACTCAACCTGACGAAGCCGACCCTGCTCAAGGTCCGGATGGGAACCTATTGATGAGACTTGGAGTCATCGCCTGCGCACTGGCGAGCATCAGTACGGCTGCTCTCGCCCAGACCGTCGAGAGAACCGCTACGGGCATCGTCGTCCAGCCGAAGCAAGGTCCCGCGGTGCGGCTGGAGGTCTATCCGGACGGAATCATTCGCGTGACGGAGGCGCCCGCCGGCAATCCTAGCCTTCCGCCCAGCCTGATGGTGAGAGCGAAGCCGCTCGCAAACGCATACACACTGGATGACGAGCGACTGTCCCCCATCACGAAGCTCAATACGGGCAAGTCGAGCGCCGAGATCGACGGTGTCACAGGCACTGTTAGTTTCCGCAACGAGCCCGGAGGCAGAGTGGTGCTCGCCACGAGCGCGCTGCCCGCTTTCAAGCCGACGACCGCTGAAGGCGTGCCGTCGATGTCGACCTCGCAGCAATTCAACCGCGGCACCGACGAAGGCTTCTACGGCCTCGGGCAACACCAGAACGGACAGATGAACTATAATGGCGAGGACGTCGTACTCGCCCAGCACAACATGGACGTCGCCATACCGTTCGTCCTTTCGACGCGCGGTTACGGCGTGCTGTGGGACAACAACTCAATCACCCGCTTCGGCGACCCGAAGGACTACGCCTATGCCGGCGGTCGCGGCGACGGGCTGATGGTCAATGGCGGGCACGGCTGGACGGCGACCTACTCGATCAGCGGCAAGGTCATCGCCAAGCGCCAAGAACCGACTATTCAGCTGCAATATCTCGAAGACGTGAACCGCTGGCCGGCAGGCACGCGGACGCCGGACATGCAGCAGACGGTGCCGGGACTGCACGTGACCTGGGACGGTATAATCGTTCCGCGCACCGGCGGACTGCACCGCTTCCGGCTCTACGGTTCGAGCTATTTCAAGGTCTTCGTCGACGGTCGCGAAGTGCTGAACCGCTGGCGGCAGAACTGGAACCCCTGGTACCACAATTTCGACCTGAACCTCCCAGCCGGCCAGCCGCACAAGCTGCGGATCGAGTGGGAGCCGGACTCGGGCTACATCGCGCTTCTGCATGACGATCCGCGGCCCGAGGCCGACCGCCATTCGCTGACCCTTTCATCCGATTATGCCCGCGCGGTTGATTATTACTTCATCCCCGGACGCAACATGGACGAAGTGATCGCCGGCTACCGCGAGCTCACCGGCAAGGCACCGATCCTTCCCAAGTGGGCGTACGGCTTCTGGCAGAGCCGCCAACGCTACGAGGCGCAGGACCAGCTGCTCGGCGTGCTGCACGAATATCGCAAGCGCGATCTTCCGCTCGACAATATCGTCCAGGACTGGCTCTACTGGCCGCAGGACCAATGGGGCTGCCAGTGCTTCGACGCCGCGCGTTTTCCCAATCCCAAGGCGATGGTGGATGACGTGCACGCCAACGGCGCGCACATCATGATCTCGGTCTGGGCGAAGTTCTACAAGGGCATCCCCAACTACAACGCACTAGACTCGATCCACGGCATGCTCGACCGCATGTCGAACCCGGCGCCGAACGAACCGAAGGACCCGAACTACGTCAAGTGGATGTACCTCGACTGGGTCGGGCCGGGTTATTTCAACGCGTTCTACGACCCGTACAATCCGGCGGCCCGCGACCTTTACTGGAGCCAGATCCGCCAAGGGATCGAAAGCAAGGGCTTTGACGCCTGGTGGCTCGATTCCGACGAGCCCGATTTCCACTCGAACATCTCGCGCACCGAGACGGCTCGCCGGATGGGCCCGACCGGACTTCCGAATTTCAATTCATATCCGATCGTGCATGTCGACGGAGTCCACGACCACCAGCTCGCCGACAAGCCCGACGTGCGGCCGTTCATCCTCACCCGGTCGGCGTTCGGCGGAATTCAGCGCGACAGTGCCGCGGTATGGTCGGGCGACGTCGCCTCGCGGTGGGACAATCTCAAGGAGCAGATATCGGCTGGAATCAATTTCTCGATGTCCGGCGATCCGAACTGGAGCCACGACATCGGCGGCTACACGATGGAGCAGAGGTTTCAGAAACCGACTGCCGCGGACCTCGCCGAATGGCGGGAACTGAACACGCGCTGGTTCCAGTTCGGCGCCTTCTCGCCGATCTTCCGAAGTCACGGCGAGAACATCAAGCGCGAGATTTTCGAAATGTCGCCGGAAGGCTCGCCGACCTACGATTCGATGGTCTGGTACGATCGACTGCGTTACCGACTGATGCCCTACATCTACACGCTCGGCGCCGAAACCTACTTCAAGGACGGGACGATCATGCGTGGACTTGTGATGGACTTCACGAGCGACAAGCGCGCGTGGAATGTCGCCGACGAATATATGTTCGGTCCGGCGTTCCTTGTCGCTCCCGTGACCGAGTACAAGGCGCGGAGCCGCAAGGTGTACCTGCCTGCGGGCACCAGCTGGTACGACTTCTACACCGGACGCAGCATCCGCGGCGGTCAGGCGATCGTTGCGGCAGCGCCGTACGAGCGCATGCCTTTGTTCGTCCGCGCCGGCTCGATCGTCCCGACCGGGCCCGCGATCCAGCACACCGGCAACAACTCGCATTCGCCGGTCACGCTCAATGTCTACACCGGCGCGAGCGGCCGCTTCTCGCTCTACGAGGACGATGGTGTCAGCCGCCAATATCTCCACGGGCAATATTCGCGGATTCCGTTCAAGTGGAACGAGCACAGCAAGACGCTGGCGATCGGCGCGCGCGACGGCAACGGCTATTCTGGAATGGCGGGCACGCGCGTAATCAACATTCGCTGGATGCGGCCGGGAATCCCGCGAGTACTCGACCTCGACGGCAAACCCGACGCGACGATCACCTATGATGGTCGGGCGCAGACGATCCGGATGCGCTAGACCAGTCCCCTGCCCCTGATGCGCAGCGCGGGGACGAAGGCTCCGGACCAAGGCTGCGGCAATGTAAGCCGAAGCGCGTCTGGATCGCGGCGGAACGGGAGCTCGGGCCCACCGAGTAGATCGATCCGTTCGATCACGCCGCCCGCGTTCGCTCCCAAGGAGCGGATCGCGCTTTCGCCTGACGGCCAGTCGAGGAAGATGGCGTAGAGCGTGTCGCCCTTGCGCGTGAAGCGAATGTCCTCGGCCGCGAACGGCTTCGCGTCCTGCTCGTTGAGCATTCCCTCGGGCGGCTGGGTCGGCCCTTCGCCAAAGACCCGCCACGGACGGGTTGCGAAGATCGCCTCGCCATTGCGCCGCGTCCAGGCGGCGATCTCGTCGACGATGGCTTCTTCCTTGTCGTCGATCGTGCCGTTGCCCCGCACCGGGATGTTGAGCAGCAAATTGCCGTTCTTGGACACGACGTCGGCGAGCCGCTGCACCACCTGCTTGGCGCTTTTGTAGCCGCCGTTCTCGTACAGCCGCCGGTCATAGTGCCAGTTGCCGATACAGGTGTCGGTCTGCCACGGCTCGGGCCGAATTTCGTCGAGGAATCCGCGCTCGACATCCTCGACGATCGCGCGGCGCTGAACGCCCTCTAGCTTCTTGCCGAAGACGACGACATCGACGTCGCCGCGCCACTTTAGCGCCTGGTTGTAAAAATGCGCCGCAGCCTCGAGCCCCGTCTGGCCGAGCGGCAGTCCCGTGTCGTCGAAATAGACGAGGTCGGGCCGGTAATCGTCGACCATCTGGTTCTGCCGAAGCAGCCACTTCTCGACGAACCGCATGTTGCCGGGCGGGGCGGCCTCGATCCACTGCCCGTCGCGCTTGTCGTGCCACGCATTCATCTCGGCCGCCGACGTGATTCCGTTCGGCGGCACGTAGTAGGGACCGGTGTACAGCTCCTGCGGGTCGAGCCCGTCCCAATATTTGCCGCGGCCGTGCTTCTTCCGCAGCCAGTAGGCATCGTAGCGGCGGCCGCGCATCGGCCCCTCGGCATCATAACCGTAGGCGACCTGATACCAGTGCCAGGCGTGGCTCGAATGGTTCGAGACTCCGAACTTGAGGCCCGCTTGGCGCACCAGCGGCTCCCATCCGCCGACGATATCGCGCTTCGGCCCGACGCGGGTCACGTTCCATGCGTGATGCTTGCTCGCGAACAGGTCGAAATTGTCGTGGTGGCAGCCCATGGCCATGAAGTAGCGGGCCCCGGCCTTCACGTAGCGCTTGAGCAGTTCCTCAGGCTGCCAGGCCTCCGCCTTCCACTTTCCAATGATGTCGATGAACCCGTTACGGCTCGGATGACCGTAGCGCCGCAGGTGATTCTCGTACGGAGTCTCGCCCTGCTGCCACTCTTGCCTGCCCTGGATGTACAGCAGCCGCGCATACCAGTCGCCGAACTCCGGCTGGCATTGCGGCCCCCAATGCGCCCAGATTCCGAACTTCGCATCGCGGAACCAGTCGGGCGTCCGGTAGTGCTCGGCGAGCGACTCCCACGTCGGCCGGACCGGGCCGGGACTTGCTTCAGCCGATGAAGGCTGCGGCCGGGCAAATGCCGCGGCGGCGGCGCCGCTTTTCAGCAATTCGCGGCGGTTCAGGCGCAATGCGTCAGTGCTTCGGTGGAGTCGTCTGCGATTGCTGCTGCGGCTGCTCGGTCTGCTGCGTCTTTGCGGCCTCCGCGCGTGCGTGCGCCTTGGCGATCGCGGCGTTGAATTGGTCGGCGGTGATCGTGAGTGCCAGTCCCTGACCGTCCTTGACCAGGAAAGTCATGGGCACGGCAATCTTCGTCTGACCAGTGTCGAGCACGACGTTCGTGCCCTGCGGCTCGACGATCGTCGCCACCTGGACGCCCTTGCTGTCGCGGACCTGCGCCCCGGCCTTTACGTCCGCGGCAGTCGCGGCGACCGGAGCAACCGCAGGCGCCTGAGCGACCGCCGCAGTCGCGACTCCGAATGCGATCGCCACGCCGGCAAAGGCCGAAGCGCGTAAGTGCCTTCTGATTTTCGCCATGTCACACGCTCCCGAGTTGGTAGCGCTAACGTGATGCAGCGATTCGGAAACGCCCGCAAGCTTTGCAAGCGGGCAGCGTGGGCGCAATGATCCCTTATGAACAACGGCAGCATCCGCGTCGGGCTCGTCGGCTATGGCCTGGCAGGATCGGTGTTCCACGCGCCCCTGATCCGCTCATGTGAACGGATGGAACTGGCCGCCGTCCTGACGTCCCGCGAGGCGGGAAATCGCGTCGACTCGCTCGATCAGTTGATCGACGGTTGCGAGCTGGTGGTCGTTGCATCGCCGAACGCAAGCCATTTCCCGATCGCCAGGGCCGCGCTTGAAGCGGGACGGCATGTGGTCGTCGACAAGCCGTTCACGGTCACAATCGATGAAGCCCAGGAGCTCATTCGCATTGCAGGCCGACAGCAGCGCGTCCTCAGCGCGTTCCAGAACCGCCGTTGGGACTCGGATTTCCTCACCGTGCGCGAGGTCCTTCCGCGGCTCGGCGAGCTATTGCTGTTCGAAGCTGCATGGGATCGTTTCAGACCCGCGATCAAACAGGGCTGGCGCGAGCGGCGGGAACCTGGAGCCGGCCTATGGAATGACCTGGGACCGCACCTCGTCGACCAGGCGCTGCAGCTCTTCGGCACTCCGGATGCAATCGACGCTGACATTGTTGCGCAACGGCAAGGGGCTCTCGTGGATGATTATTTCGACGTGACGCTTCATTACGGTCCGCTGCGTGTTTGCTTGCGATCGTCGAGTCTCGTCGCCTCTCCGCGCCCGCGCTTTTCCGTTCACGGCACGCAAGGCTCATTCGTGAAGTTCGGTCTCGATCCCCAGGAGGCGCAGCTCAAGGCCGGGATGGACCCGCGCGATCGAGCGTTCGGCATCGACCGATCCGATGGAACGGTGACCCTTGCCGGTGGGACGACGGAAGCCAGGTCGACCAAACGCGGCAACTATATCGCTTATTACGACGCGATCGCAGCAGCGATCCTCGACGGTGCGCCCGTGCCGGTCGCTCCGGAAGATGCGCGCGACGGTCTGAAGCTGATCAGCCTCGCTCGCCGCGCCTCGGAGCTGGGGCAGCGGGTGACTGTCCCGGCCGCCAGTTCGACGGCAGGCTGAATCCCGGCAACGTCACGGTCGCGTTGCTGCGAAGGTCACGCGACGACGCACCGAGGGACAGCGTGTAGCTGCCCGGAGCAATCCGCCATGCATGGCCGGTCTCGTCGAACATCGCCAGCAGCCGCGGGTCGATCTCGACATCAACGACCTTCGATTCTCCGGGCGCGAGGTCGACCTTGGCGAAGCCTACCAGGCGCCTTGGCGCTTCCCATCCTCCGCCAGCGGACGAAGCATAGACCTCGCCCACTGCCATGCCCCGGCGACTTCCGGTGTTGCGCAGGGTGAAGTGCACCCGAACGGAGCCATTCGCGGCCGACGCAGCGCTGACCGGACCATAAGCAAAGGTCGTGTACGACAGTCCATGCCCGAACGGGAACAGCGGCTGGAGGTTATTCTTGTCGACCCACTTGTAACCCACCGCAGCGCCTTCCGTATAAGGAAGAACGAACTGATCCATCTCCGAGGTTGTGCCTGGCCGGACCGGCCGCGGCAGCTGAGCCTCCGAGGCATAGAAGGTCACCGGCAGATGCCCTGACGGGTTCACGCGTCCGGTGAGCACGTTGGCAATTGCGCGGCCGCCAACGCGGCCGGGGTACCAGGCTTCGACGATCGCCGGTACGCGCGCAGCCCAGGGCATCGCGACTCCAGCGTTCGTTTCGAGTACGACCGCGGTGCGGGGGTTGGCCGCGGCAACAGCCTCGATCAGCGCATCCTGGTTACCGTCGAGCTTCATGGCAACGTCGATCGACTCGCTCGACCACTGGGTGCCGAAGACAATCGCGACATCGGCCTGCCGCGCAGCGGCAGCGGCCGCGGCAGGATCGGTTCCGTCGACGAAGCTGATCGCGGCATTCGGCGCCAGCCGCCGCAGCTCCTGCAGGGGGGATGAGTTGTAATACATGACCGGGCCCGGCCAGCCTGTGGGCTCCAACCCGGGCACGGCGTTGCCGCCGCGAGGATAAACCAGCGACGATCCGCTTCCGGCGAGCACGCCCTTGTCGGCATGACCGCCGATCACGACGATGCGGCGCACGTTTGGACCGAGCGGAAGCAAGTTGCCCTCATTCTTCAGGAGAACGATGCCTTGTTCCGCGTCTGCCTGGCTGACCGCCTCGTCGGCGGCATAATCGATCGCGCCATTTTCGCTGACAGGATTGTCCTGAGCTCCCGTCGAATAGAGCGCCCACAGCACGCGGCGTGCCATGTCATCGATGCGTGCCTGCGGCACCTGCCCGGCGAGGACCGCCGCCTTGAGAGGCGCGCCAAAATAGGGCTGCTCGTCGAATGGCCAGCCCGACTGCTGATCGAGTCCGTTGAGCGCCGCTTTCACGGTACTGTGCACCGCGCCCCAATCGCTCATCACATAGCCGCGGAAGCCGAAGTCGCCTTTGAGGACACGGTTGAGCAGCCAGTCGTTCTCGCACGCGAAGTCGCCATTGACCTTGTTGTACGCGCACATGACCGAGCCGGGGTTGCCACGCTCGATCGCGAGCTGGAATGCGAGCAGGTCGGACATCCGTGCGGCCGCCGGATCGATCTGCGCGTCATGGCCCTTGCGGCCGGTTTCGAGGTCGTTGAGTGCATAATGTTTCGTGGTCGTGATGATGCGGTTCGACTGAATCCCGGCGATCTCCGAACCAACGATCGTCCCGGCCAGCAGCGGGTCCTCGCCGCCATATTCGAAGTTGCGGCCGTTTCGCGGATCGCGGTCGAGATCGACGCCCCCGGTCAGCATGACGTTGAAGCCCGACGCGCGCGCTTCCGAACCAATCATCCGCCCGCCCTTGATGGCGATATCGGGGTTCCAGGTCGCAGCCGTTGCGATTCCCGAGGGAAGTGCAGTCCGTTCGCGTTTCACTGCCGCGCCGCCCTGCGTGGCGACACCGACGCCGGCGTCGGTTTCCCATTGCGGCGTGATTCCCAAACGCGGGATTCCAGGGACGTAACCCGCGGAACCGTAGCGGCCTTCCGCGGGGGGCTTCTTGCCCTGCCAATCACTTGCGAAATAGCCGAAGACCAATTGCAGCTTTTCGTCGAGGGTCATCTTGGAAACCGCGTCGGCCGCGCGCTGCTCGGCGCTAGCGCCCGGCGGCGCCCCGATCGCTTCCGCCGGCAACAGCGCAGCCGCTGCGCACGCGATCAACAGTGCCGCTTGCAATCCACCCCTTCGACGCATGACACTCTCTCCCCACGCGATCATGACTCAGGCCCACATAGAAGCTTGACTCTGTCTGTGGCTAGCGCCGATTGGTAGCGCTACCACGGCGCATAATCGAGGTTCCTTCAATCACCATGCCATCAACGGCCACGATGCTTCCTGTCGACAGCGCAGATGCGGTGCTGGCCGGCCGCTTGATGCTCGACGACGGCCCCACTCCGGTGATCCTCCGGGATGGCGTTGTCGAGGATGTCTCGCGGGTTGCACCAACGATTTCAGACCTGATGGACTTGCCCGAGCCGGCGGACGTTCGTGGTCAGCGCTTGTTCGATATCGATGATCTGCCTGCTGAGCGGCTGCTCGCGCCCGTCGATCTTCAGGCGGTGAAGGCCGCCGGCGTGACGTTCGCGATTTCCGCGATCGAGCGCGTGATCGAGGAGCGCGCGCGCGGTGATTTTCGAATCGCGGGGGAAATCCGCGACAAGCTCGAGGATCGAATCGGCGGCGGGATCCGCTCGGTCGTGCCCGGAAGCGACGGAGCCGAGCGATTGAAGCAGGCGCTGATCGAAGAGGGGCTCTGGTCACAATATCTCGAGGTCGCGATCGGACCCGACGCGGAGATCTTCACCAAGACGGCGCCGCTCGCGAGCGTCGGTTATGGCGCCGAGATCGGGGTGCGCTCCGACTCCACCTGGAACAATCCCGAGCCGGAGGTCGTGCTGGTCGTCAGCAGCCGCGGAGAGATCCGCGGCGCGACTCTCGGCAACGACGTCAACCTGCGTGACTTCGAAGGACGCAGTGCACTGCTGCTGAGCAAGGCTAAGGACAATAATGCGTCGTGCGCGATCGGACCGTTTGTTCGGCTGTTCGACAGCAGCTTCACTATGGACGATGTTCGTTCGGCCGTCGTCGAGCTCGAAATCACCGGCAGCGATGGATTCCGCCTGAGCGGCCAAAGCCGAATGAGCGAGATCAGCCGCGACCCGGAGGAACTGGTCCGGCAGGCAATGAGCGAACATCATTACCCTGATGGGTTCGTCCTCTTCCTAGGCACCTTGTTCGCGCCTACCGAGGATCGTGACGAGCCAGGCCGCGGGTTCACACACAAGATCGGTGATGAAGTCCGCATTTCGACGCCGAAGCTCGGCACGCTCGCGAACCGCGTATCAACCTCGCGCGATGCGCCTGCGTGGAAATTCGGAACGCGCGCGCTGATGCGGAATTTGACGGAGCGGGGGCTCCTTACGTCAAGCGAAAGATGACGCTCCATGTCTGACACCCTCACTCACCTCATCAACGGTGTAACCGTTTCCAGCGACGCCTCGGGCGAGAGCGTAAATCCTTCGAACCTGGACGATGTCGTCGCCCGCTATCCAAAGGCGGGTGCGGCCGAGGTCGACGAGGCGGTGAAGGCGGCGCGCGCGGCCTTCCCGGGATGGTCGGAAGCTTCTCCGGAAGTCCGCTCGGACGTGCTCGACCGCGCCGGTTCGATCATCATGACTCGCGCCAAGGAACTCGGCACCTTGCTCTCGCGCGAAGAGGGGAAGACTCTTCCTGAAGGCACCGGCGAGGTCATGCGCGCCGCGCGGATCCTCAAATATTTCGCCGGCGAAGCGCTTCGCCGGCATGGGCAAACGCTCGATTCCACGCGTCCGTCGATCGATGTCGAAACCCATCGCGAGGCGGTCGGCGTGTTCGGCCTGATAACCCCCTGGAACTTCCCGATCGCGATCCCTGCGTGGAAGTCGGCGCCTGCGCTCGCGTTCGGCAACACCGTCGTCCTGAAGCCCGCAACTCCGACGCCGGCGATTGCCCACGCCTTCGGCCAGGTCCTTATCGAGGCGGGCGCACCGGCGGGTGTGTTCAACCTTGTGATCGGCGAAGGCGACGTCGGCCGAGCGATCGTCAATCATGCGGGGATCGACGGCATCTCGTTCACCGGTTCGCAGGTCGTCGGCGCGAGCGTTGCGGAGGGCGCGGCCAAGCGCCAGGCGCGCGTCCAGCTCGAAATGGGAGGCAAGAACCCGCTCGTCGTGCTCGATGACGCCGACCTCGACCGGGCAGTGATGTGCGCGATCGACGGCGCCTTCTACGCCACCGGCCAACGCTGCACGGCATCGTCGCGGATCATCGTCACCGAAGGAATTCACGACCGCTTCGTCGAAGCGTTGGCGGAGAAAGCAAGGTCGCTCCGCGTCGGAGATGCGCTCGATCCGGAAACGCAGATCGGCCCTGCCGTGACCGAACAGCAGCTCGAGCAGAATTTGCGCTATGTCGAAATCGCGCGCGACGAAGGCGGCAAGGTGCTGACGGGCGGCGAACCGCTGAACATCGGCAAGCGCGGCTATTACATGGCGCCGACGGTGATCGCCGATACGGCGCCTGACCAGCGCATCAATTGCGAGGAGGTGTTCGGCCCGGTCGCGAGCACGGTGAAGGTGCGCGACTATGAGGAAGCGCTGGAGATCGCGAACCGCGGCCAGTTCGGTCTTTCCGCCGGGATTGTCACCAACTCATTGAAGCACGCACGCCATTTCCGGCGGCACATCCGCGCCGGAATGGTGATGATCAACCTGCCGACCGCCGGCGTCGATTATCACGTGCCGTTCGGCGGCACCCGCAAATCAAGCTATGGCGCGCGCGAGCAGGGGTTCGCAGCGGTCGAATTCTACACGCAGACCAAGACCGTCTACATCGGGGGGTAGTTAGTTGGCTCAATCGGGCGAATTGCGCGCGCAATATCCGAGCCTTCGCGGCAAGAGAGTCCTCGTCACGGGGGGTGGTTCGGGCATCGGCGCGGGAATCGTCGAGGAATTCGCACGACAGGGATCGAGCGTCACCTTCTTCGACATCCTGAATGGAGAGTCGGAAGCTTTGGCGTCGAACACTGGCGCGCGATTCGAGCGAATCGACCTGACCGATATTGGCCAGACTACCGCGCGCATTCGAGATCTCATTGCGGACGGCGGCGCGATCGATGTGCTCGTCAACAATGCAGCGAACGACGACCGGCACAAGCTGGAGGACGTCACTGAGGAATATTGGGACAACCGGCTGAACGTGAATCTCAAGCACCAATTCTTCTGCGCGCAGGCAGTGGTTCCGGCGATGCGCCAGAAAGGCGGCGGAGCGATCGTCAACCTGGGTTCGATCAGCTGGCACCTCGCCCTGCCAGACCTCGTCCTTTACCAGACCTGCAAAGCGGCGATCGAAGGCTTGACGCGCGCGCTCGCCCGCGACCTCGGAGGCGACAACATCCGGGTCAACTGCGTGGTCCCTGGAAATGTGCAGACGCCGCGGCAGATGCAGTGGTACACGCCGGAAGGAGAAGCCGAAATCGTCAGCGCGCAATGCGTCACCACACGACTCGTCCCGCGGGACGTTGCCGCGCTGGTCGCCTTCCTCGCCTCGGATGACGCGCGCGGAATGACGGGCCACGAATATTTCGTCGACGCCGGCTGGCGCTAGGAATGACCGAACCACGCGACGTCTGGCCGCTTGCCGCCGAGCTCGGCGAAGGTCCGGTCTGGGTCGAGCGGGACCGCGCCTTATGGTTCGTGGACATCAAGAGACAGCAGATCCACCGCTTCGACCCGACCGATGGAAGCAAGAACAGCTGGGATGCGCCCGAACAGGTGGGATTCGTCTTCCCTGCGGATCGAGGCGGGTTCGTCGCCGGGCTGCAGTCCGGCCTCTATCATTTTGACGAGAGGAATGGCGCCTTCGGCCTCATTGCAAAGGTCGAGTCCGACAAGCCCAATAACCGGCTCAACGACGGCGTCGTCGATCCACAGGGCCGCCTGTGGTTCGGAACGATGGACAATGGAGAGAAGGCGAAGAGCGGCGCCTTCTATTGCTTCGCCGAGGGCAAGGTCAGCGCGACAGGGATCGACGGCATTGCGATCACCAATGGTCCGGCGATCTCGCCGGATGGGCGGCTGCTCTATTTCGTCGACACCCTCAAGGGCACGCTGGAAGTCGCCGATATCGCCGATGATGGCAAGCTCGAGAACCGCCGTCCTTTCGCGAAAATCGAAAAGACTGACGGCCATCCCGACGGGCCGACGATCGACAGCAACGGTTATGTATGGATTTCGCTTTACGCCGGCTGGGAGGTGCGTCGTTATTCGCCGGCCGGAGACCTCGTCGAGCGCGTTCGGTTCCCTGTCGCGAACATCACGAAGGTCGCCTTCGGCGGTGAGGACCTGCGTACGGCCTACGCGACGACGGCGCGCCAGCTTCTGAAGCCGGAGGACATCGCCAGGCAGCCGCAGATCGGCGACCTGTTCGAGTTCCGCGTCGACGTTCCCGGAGTTCCATGCCCATCCGTTCGCTACTGATTGCCGCGGGCCTGTTCGCCACCGGCGCGCTAGCCGCTCCAACCATCGATCCGCAGTTCGGCGATCATGCCGTCATCCAGCGCGGCAGGCCGATACTGCTGAGCGGGACCGCGGCGGCGGGCGAGCGAGTGACGGTCAGCTTCGTCGGCGCGGACAGGTCGACGAGCACTGACAAGAATGGCCGCTGGCAGACGCAATTCCCCGCACAGACAGCAGGGGGCGGTCCGCTCAGGATCAGGGTCGCAGGTGCGGACGGCAGCGCCACCTCCAACGACATCGTTATGGGTGACGTTTGGCTCTGCTCGGGTCAATCGAACATGGAATATCCGCTGTTCCGCGCGCTGGGCTATGAGGCAACCAAGGCCGCTGACGATCCTGATCTCAGGCTGATGAAGGTGCCGCACCAGGTGGCCGATGCAGTCCAGTCCAGCTTCAAGGACCGGCCGGCATGGAAGCTTTCCTCGGCGGATTCCGGGGCGAACTTCTCCGCCGCCTGTTACTTCATGGTCCACCAACTGCGCGAAGCCGAGAAGGTCCCGATCGGCGCGATCGACGACAGCTGGGGCGCGACTCCGATCCGCCAGTGGATGGACGAAGCCTCGGTCCGCGCCGGCGGAGAAGGCGCACTGGCCGACCTCGTTGACCTGCAACTGACCAATCCGTCAGCGGCGATGAGGGCCTTCGGGGAAACCTGGGCTGCATGGTGGCGTGGACAGACCGGCGAAGCTGCGGGCCAGGAGCCGTGGCACGCGAGCGACCGCCTCAAGTGGAAGGCCGTTCCGAAGATCGACTATTGGGACGCTTGGGCCCCGGAATGGAAGAGCTTCGACGGCGCTGTGTGGTTCCGGCGGCGCATCACGCTGACGCAGACGCAGGCGAAGCAGGGCGCGACGCTGTCGCTCGGAGTGATCGACGATATGGACCAGACATGGGTCAACGGCGTGCCGATCGGCGGCACCAACGATTGGGCGCTCCAGCGATCGTATGCCGTTCCGTCGGGCGTGCTGAAGCCGGGGGTCAACGAGATCGTCATGTACGTCCGCGACAACTTCGGGCCAGGTGGCTTCGCCGGCCCCGCTGACAAGGTGAAACTTTCGTTGGCCGGCGGCGATGCCCTGCCACTCCCCGATGATTGGCAATATTCGGTGATCGACGGTCGCGTCGGCGCACCCCCGACGCCGCCCTGGGCCGGCGTCGCGAGCGTGTCGAAGATCTACAACGCGATGATCGCTCCTCTAGGCCAGCTCGGTCTCAAAGGCGTCGCCTGGTACCAGGGCGAAGCGGACGTCGGCGTTCCAGGCTACGACCGGCGCCTGGCGGCATGGATGGCCGACTGGCGCAAGCAGTTCCGCGAGCCGCAGCTGCCGTTCCTGATCGTCGGCCTCGCCGGTTGGGGGAAGCTGACATCGAAGCCCGTCGAAAGCGGCTGGGCGGCGCTTATCGATGAGCAGCGCAAGGCCGTTCAGCGCGACAGCCGTTCGGCGCTCGCCAGCGCAATCGATCTTGGCAATCCCGTCGACATCCATCCGTCGGACAAGCAACGGGTCGGCCAGCGCCTCGCGCTCGCCGCGCAGCAACTTGTCTATAGCGACCCGACCGGAAAGATCGGTCCCCTCCCCGTCTCCGCGTCGCGCTCCGGAAGCTCGATCGTCGTGCGCTTCACGAAGCCGCTTCAGACGCTGACCGGCAGCTCGGCCATTGGATTTGAGCTGTGTGGCGCCACGCCGGGGAGCTGCCGTTTCGCCGACGCCCGCGTGCGCGGCACTGAAGTCAGCCTCAGAGAGGACGGTCAGCCTGTCACACGCGTCCGCTATGCCTGGGCAGACTACCCGATCGTCAACCTTTACGACGAGGACCTGCTGCCTGCCCCGGTGTTCGAGCTCCCCGTTCAGTGATTGTTGCGGGGCACCTTGTTTGACGTTCCCCGATACTTGACTGCGAACTCGAGGACTCCTCCGGTCGAAAGCTGACCCGTTTTCTCGCGGAACAGCTCCTCCCACGGGGTATTGCTCTGCGGCACCGGCGGCGGCGCCTCGGTTTTCCGGCGCGCGATCTCGTCATCGCTGACGAGGGCATCGCAGCGGCCTGCATTGAGGTCGATACGGATCATGTCGCCCGTGCGCAGCCATGACAGGCCGCCCCCGGCTGCGCTCTCCGGCGAGGCGTTGAGAATGGAGGGGCTGTCGGAGGTGCCCGACTGCCGCCCATCGCCAAGTGTCGGCAGGCTCTGGATCCCGCGCTTGAGAAGCGCGTCCGGCGGCTGCATGTTCACGACCTCGGCGGATCCGGGCCAGCCGAGTACGCCCGAGCCGCGGATCACAAGGATGCAATTCTCGTCGATATTCAGGGAAGGATCGTTGATCCGATGGTGATAGTCGTCGGAGCCGTCGAACACCACCGCCCGCGCTTCGAAAACGCCTTCCTGACCAGGGCGCGACAGATAGCGCTGGCGGAATTCGTCCGAGATCACGCTCGTCTTCATGATGGCGAAATCGAAAAGGTTTCCCGACAGCACGAGGAATCCGGCACGCTCCTTGAGCGGCGCGGAATAACGGAAGATCACCTCCCGATCGGTGGCTTCGCGTCCATCCAGGTTTTCGGCCTGCGTGCGGCCCGTGCAGGTCAGCGTCGAACCATCGAGCTTGCCCGCCTGAAGCAGCTCCCACATCACCGCCGGCACGCCGCCGGCCCGATGGAAGCGCTCGCTCAGATATTTCCCTGCCGGTTGCATGTTGACCAGCAGCGGCACGTCGTAGCCGTGCTCCATCCAATCGCCGGTACCCAGTTCGATTCCGGCGTGGCGCGCCATGGCGACAATGTGTGGCTGCGCGTTGGTCGAGCCGCCTAACGCCGCATTGACGCGGATCGCATTGAGGAAGGCTTCGCGAGTCAGGATCTTCGATGGGCGGAGGTCTTCGTAGGCCATCTCGACGATGCGCTTGCCGCTTTCGTAGGCCATGTGCGCGCGCTCGCGGTAAGGGGCCGGGATCATTGCCTGGCCCGGAAGCGACATGCCGAGTGCCTCGCTCAGCGAATTCATCGTCGAGGCAGTGCCCATCGTGTTGCAATGGCCGAGCGACGGCGCGGAATCGCTGGCGCGCCGGATGAATTCTTCCTCGTCGATCTTGCCTGCCCCGAGCAACCGTCGCGAGCGCCAAATGACGGTGCCCGAACCGACCATCTCGCCCTCGTGCCAGCCGTCGAGCATTGGCCCGCCGTTGAGGGTGATCGCCGGGATGTCGACGGTGGCGGCGGCCATGATCGACGCTGGTGTCGTCTTGTCGCATCCGGTCGTCAGGACAACTGCGTCAATCGGGTATCCGTTGAGCGTTTCCACCAATCCCAAATATGCGAGATTACGGTCGAGCGCCGCGGTTGGTCGCCGGCAATTCTCGAAGATCTGGTGCATCGGGAATTCCATCGGAATCCCGCCGGCGTCCCGGATGCCCGCCTTGATCCGGTCGACGAGTTTCAGGTGCACCCTGTTGCATGCTGCAAGGTCCGAGCCTGACTGCGAGATGCCGATGATCGGCTTGCCGCACCGAAGCTCCTCCCGAGTGTAGGCGTCGGCAACATAGCGCTCGAGATAGAGCGCGGTCATGTCAGGCCGGCCTGGCGCGTCGAACCATTCGCGCGAGCGGAAGGGACGAGCAGGCTTACGTTCGGTCACAATGCTTGCTTTCCGGAATTCAGCCTTCCATCTGCTCCAACTCTTTGCCGCGCGTCTCGTGCACGAGGCTCTTCACAAGGAAGAAGCTGATCACGGCGCAGACGGCATAAAAGGTGTAGCTGATGGTCAGGCCGAGCTTGGCGGCCATGACCGGGAAGCTGAACGAGATCAGAAAATTCGCGAACCACTGCACGAACCCGGAAACCGCAAGCGCGGACCCCCGAATCTGATTTGGGAACATCTCGCCCAGCATCACCCACATCACCGGGCCCCAGCTGAAGTTGAAGAAGATCACGTAGAGGTTCGCGGCAACGACGGCGATGATGCCGAGGTCTTTGGACAGGACCAGGTTCCCCGCAGGATCGAGTGAGCCGTGGCTGAACGCATAGACCATCACGAACAGGGTCACCGCCATTCCCGCCGAGCCGATCAGCAGCAACGGCTTGCGGCCGATCTTGTCGATCACGGCGATCGTGACGAAGCATGCGGCGATCGAAACGACGCCCGAGATGATGTTGATCTTCAGCGACTGGGCCTCTGAGAAGCCGGCAAGCTGCCACAGGGTGGCGCCGTAATAGAAGATCACGTTGATGCCGACGAACTGCTGGAAGGCAGCGAGCATGATTCCGACCCATACTATCGGGCGGATTCCCAACAGCCCGTTGCCTTTGATGTCGCTGAGCCGCGGGCGGTGATCCGCGCTGAATGTCGCGCGAATGTCGGCGAGCTTCGCGCTGGCGGCATCCCTTCCAAAAAGACTGGCGAGCACGCTCTCGGCCCGCTCGGTACGGCCCTTGGAAACGAGGTATCGCGGGCTCTCCGGAATCATGAACAGGGCAACGAGGAAGATCGCCGCCGGGATGGCCTGCATCAGGAACATCCAGCGCCAGGCTTCAATTCCAGCCCAGAACTGCGCCGTCGAAACGCCCGCGCCCTTCGCCAGAAAGTAATTGACCACGAACGCCGCCGTGAGGCCGGTGATGATCATGATCTGCTGGACGGTTGTCAGCCGCCCACGAATGTTCGCCGGCGCGACTTCGGAGATATAAGCGGGCGACAGCACGCTCGCAGCACCCACGGCCATGCCGCCGCAAATCCGCGCGATGACGAAGATGATCTGCGACGGAGCAGCCCCCTGTACTAGGGCACCCGCGAGGAACAGAGCTGCGGCGAGCATCATCGTATTGCGGCGGCCGATCAGGTCCGCGAGGCGGCCGGCGAAGAACGCGCCGATAAAGCAGCCGATCAACAGGGAGGCGACGGTGAACCCGAGGCCGTTGCTCGGCGACCAGCTTCCGGGCACGAGGTTGAACGCCTTGGTCAGCCCGTCCTGCGTGCCGTTTACGGCACCGCTGTCATAGCCGAACAGAAAACCGCCAATCGTGGCCACGGCGACGATCGCGCCGATGAACCCCATGTTCGCGCGCTGCGAACTTGCCTCCATTGCCTCTCCCCTTCCGAGCACTGACCAAACCCTCGGGATGTTAGCGTTAACGCTTGTCCGGGGAAGAGCAATGCCAAAGTCTTTAGCGCGGCGGCGGTCCCGCGGACTCGCGGATCACCAGCTCATGATCGAGAATAGCTTCCTGCGATGTTCCCGTGCGGCCACGGCGGCGGATCTTGAGCTCGCCAAGGAGTAGCTCGAGCGCGGTCGCGGCCATCGCCGAGACGGGCTGGCGGATGGTCGTGAGCTCCGGCCAGACCGTCGTTGCCGGCGCCGTGTCGTCGAAGCCCACGACGCTGAGGTCCTTCGGCACGTCCAGGCCCCTGCGGTGGGCGACGCCAACCACCGCCGCCGCCATGTCGTCGTTGCTCGCAAAGATGGCAGTCGGGCGTTTCGAACGATCCAACAGCCGCTCGGCTGCATCGAGCCCGGACCGGAAGGTAAAATAGCCCTGCTCGACCAAGATGTCTTCTTTGCGGAGACCGGCTTGAGTTACCGCCGCCGTGAAGCCGCGTTCGCGTTCGGCGCTCGCAATTTGTGCCGGATGTCCCTTGATGAAGCCGAGGCGCCGATGGCCGAGCCCGATCAGGTAGTCGGTCATCTGCTTGGCCGCGGCGAAGTCGTCGATGCGCACGTTCAAGGCGTTCGGGTAGAGCTGGCCCATGGCCACGGTGACGACCGGCGTGTCGCTGAGCGCAAGCTCGGTCAGGATCGGGACCGATTCCGACAGCGGCGGCGGGAGGATGACGCCTTCGGCGTCGGCATTGGCGAACCGCCGTGCGACTTCGCACTGCTCGGACTCATTCTCCGATTCGCAGGCTTCGATGACCAAGTGGCAGCCGGCCACGCGCGCGGCTTCCAGTGCACCTACGAGGAATTGGCTGAGATAGGCGGCGCTCGGGTTCGAGTAGAGCAGGCCGATGTGGGTTGCATCGCCGGCCGCGAGGCTTCGGGCGGCGCTATTGGGCGAATAGTTCATCCGCTCGATCGTCTCGAGCACGTTTTGCCGCGTCTCTTCGCGGACGTTCCGTTCCTTGTTGATCACGCGCGAGACGGTCATCGCGGAGACGCCTGCGGCGCGCGCCACGTCTTCGATTGTCACGCTCCCGCGGCCGCGTCGGCTGATCTTGTTCATCGCAACTCCCGCTCACTCGGCTCTATCACTCGCCGGGAGCATTGCAACGGCGGTTGCCAAGCTTATGGTAGCGCTATCATCTGAGACTGGGGAGTAGGGATGACATCGAAACCGCGCGCGCTGGCCGCGATCCTTTGTGCCGTGCTGCTGAGTGCTTCACCGTCCGCCGCCCAAGCGCCGTCAACCTCGGCGGCGGTTTACAAGGACCCGTCTCAACCGGTTGATCGGCGAGTCGAGGACCTGCTCGCGCGCATGACCCTTGATGAAAAGGTCGCCCAGCTCGAAACGGTGTGGGAGAGCAAGGCCAAGCTGCAGACGCCGACCGGCGACTTTTCGCCCGCACTCGCGTCCCAGAACTTCCCCAACGGCATCGGCGGCTTTGCCAGGCCGTCCGACTATCGCGGAGTGACTCAGTCCAACGGCGCAGCGGGCGCCTCGGGTGAGGCGGTCAATCGGGACGCCCGTCAAACGGCCGAGTTCGTCAACGCTGCGCAGCACTGGGCCGTCGAGCATACGCGTCTCGGGATCCCGATCCTGATGCACGAGGAGTCGCTGCACGGCTATGTGGCGCGCGGGGCCACCAGCTTTCCCCAGGCGATAGCGCTTGCCAGCACCTGGGATCCGGGGCTCGTGACCCAGGTCTTCTCGGTCGCAGCTCGCGAGGCGCGAGCCCGCGGAGCGACTTTGGTGCTTGCGCCGGTCGTCGACGTCGCCCGCGATCCGCGCTGGGGCCGGATCGAGGAGACCTATGGCGAGGACCCCTATCTGGTCACGCAGATGGGGCTCGCAGCAATTCGTGGCTTTCAGGGTCCGACGCTGCCGCTTCCGGCCGACAAGGTGTTCGTGACACTGAAGCATTTCACCGGCCACGGCTGGCCCGAGAACGGGACCAACGTGGGTCCGGCGCACCTGGGCGAGCGCGAGCTTCGCGAGGTGTTCTTCCCCCCGTTCGAAGCGGCGGTGAAGACGTTCCCCATTCAGTCGTTGATGGCCTCGTACAACGAGATCGACGGGATCCCGAGCCATGCCAACAGCTGGCTTCTGAATGACGTCCTCCGCCGCGAGTGGGGATACAAAGGCGCAGTTGTCAGCGACTATTACGGCATCCGCGAGCTGGTCACGCGACACCATCTCTATAGCGACGTGAAGGACGCAGCTGACCGGACGATCCACTCCGGCGTCGACGTCGAGACCCCCGATCCTGAGGGATACGCGAAGCTGCCCGAATTAGTGCGCGAAGGCCGGGTGCCGATGGCGCTGATCGACCAGGCGGTCAGGCGGGTGCTCAAGCTGAAGTTCGAGGCGGGGCTGTTCGAGCATCCGTATCCGGACGTCGCAACGGCGCAGGCGAAGACGGCGACGCCCGACGCGGTCGCCCTCGCGCGCATTGCGGCCGACCGGGCGATCGTCCTGCTTAAGAACGATCGCGGCCTGCTTCCGCTCGACGCGTCCAAGATCCACCGGATGGCCGTGCTCGGCACCCATGCCAGGGACACGCCGATCGGCGGGTACAGCGACGTTCCCCGGCATGTGGTGAGCGTTCTCGAAGGCATGCAGGAGGTCGGCAAGGGCCGCTTCGCGGTCGATTATTCGGAAGGTGTCCGGCTCACGGAAAGCCGCTGCTGGTCCTGCGACGAGGTCAAGCTCGTCCCGGCCGCTGTGAACCGCAAACTGATCGCCGCGGCGGTGCAGACTGCGAAGAAAGCCGACGTCGTGGTGATGGTGCTCGGCGGGAACGAGCAGACCAGTCGCGAAGGCTGGGCCGAAACCCACCTCGGCGACCGCTCGTCTCTCGACCTCGTCGGCCAGCAGGAGGATCTCGCAAAGGCGATCTTCGCGCTGCACAAGCCCACTGCCGTCATCCTGCTCAATGGACGTCCCCTGTCGGTCAACTATCTGGCCGCGAACGCGCCGGCCCTGCTCGAGGGCTGGTACCTCGGTCAGGAGACAGGCCATGGCGTCGCCGACGTGCTGTTCGGCAAGGTGAACCCCGGCGGCAAGCTGCCTGTCTCGATCGCGCGCTCGGTCGGCCAGCTGCCGGTCTTCTACGACCACAAGCCGACCAGCCGCCGCGGCTATTTGTTCGATACGACCGCGCCGCTCTATCCGTTCGGCTACGGCCTCAGCTACACGAGCTTCGCCATCTCGGCGCCGCGCGTCCTAACTCCGACGGTTCCCACCAACCAGCCTGCACGCATCGCGGTCGATGTTGCGAACACCGGCAGTCGTGCCGGCGACGAGGTCGTCCAGCTCTACATTCACGACGACGAGGCGTCGGTCACGCGTCCAGTCATCGAGCTCAAGCGCTTCCAGCGCGTCATGCTTCAGCCGGGCGAGCACCGCACCGTCACGTTCGAGCTGACGCCCGACGATCTCGCGCTGTGGAATCCGGACATGGTGAAGGTCGTCGAGCCCGGCACGTTCACGATCGCGGCGGGCCCGAACAGCGTCGATCTCAAGAGCGCCAAATTGACGGTGACCGGACCCGTTTACGTCCTTGCACGAACAGCCAAGCCGTCGAGCGGCGAATAAGTCTCAGCCCTTCGGCGGCTGGCACATGGCGTCGAGCTTCGGACCGAGGTCCGTCGCCTGCGGCAGCTTGACGCCCTTCTGCTGCGCCAGCTTCCAGTCCGGCACGCGCCCGGGCAGCGCCAGGTCGGTGTCCGGCTTGTAAACGGGATCGCTCTCCGCCTGCTGGATGGTGACGAAACGGAAGCCGGAGTCGCGATAAAGCCTGATCACCTTCGGCATCATGTGTGCGCTCATCGCGCTGATGTGCATCAGCAGAACGTAGGGGATATCGCGGCCGTACAGCGCGCGCGCCGTGCCCCGCGCGACGGCGATGCTTTCCTTGGCAGCATCGAGGTACATGCGTTCGAGTTCCGCGACCGAAGCTTTGTCACCGGCCGAATTGCACCGAGCCCAGGCTCCCGTGAACGCCCAGTCGGAAAAGCTCGTCGTCACGTCGGCTACGCGGTAGCCGTGCTTACGAAGCACCTGTCTCGCGGCGTTCCGCTGCGCCTCGTCCTTGCCTTCGTCGAGGAACGGATAGCGGAACCATCGCCAGTCCGATCCATCGCCAAGCCGCGACAGCAGCGGGTCGCCCTTCGTCAGCTCGGCTTCGAACTGAGGGATCGTGAGCTGACTGAGGTGCGGATGCGACCAGGTATGATTGCCGAGCAGCAAGCCCGCCGCGCGCCACTTGGGCAGCACCTGCAGAGTTTCAGGATGCTGCTCGGTGCCAATTCCGTTCACAAAGCCAATTACCGGTATTCCGGCAGCTTTGATCGCCGCGATCATCTGCTCATTGACCTGGTTTGGAGTGATCCCAGGAGGATACGGCGCGTGAACCGGCAAGTCGTCGATGGTGATCGCGATCTCCGGCGGGGCCTCGCGTGCCTGCGCGGCTGCAGAAGACGCGAGAAGAAACGCGACGAGAGCAGCAGCGCGCTTCATTCCGCCTCCTTGATCCGGGAAGAAGCATTCCAGATGTCGATCCCGGCGTCGGTCGCGAAGCGATTGATTGTCGCCAGCTCCTCGGCGCTGAAGTGAGGGTTGCGAAGCGCGCCAACCGAATCCCCGAGCTGCTCGACGGTCCGGGCACCGACCAATGCCGAGGTGACCCGCAGATCACGCAGCACCCAGGCGATGGCCATTTGCGCAAGCGTCTGCCCGCGCTGCTCGGCCAATTGGTTGAGCGCGCGGACGTGGGCGAGATTCTGCTCCGACAGCGCGTCCGTCGGAAAATACTTTCCGCGTATCGCCCGCGCGTCCTCGGGAATTCCGCCGAGATACTTTTTCGTCAGCATCCCTTGAGCGAGCGGCGAGAAAGCGATGCAGCCGACGCCCAACTCCCCCAGCGTCTCGAGCAGGCCCTGCTCGACCCACCGGTTGAGCAAAGAATAGCTCGGCTGGTGAATCAGCAGCGGTACGCCCTCGCTCTTCAGGAAGTCATATGCCTTGCGCGTCAGCTCCGGCGAATATGACGAGATGCCGACGTACAACGCCTTGCCCTGACGGTGAGCGTGGGCGAGCGCGGCCATCGTCTCTTCGAGCGGAGTCGAGGCATCGACGCGATGCGAATAGAAGATGTCTACATAGTCGAGCCCCATACGCTTGAGGCTCTGGTCGAGGCTGGCGAGCAGATACTTTCGCGAGCCGCCGTCGCCGTACGGTCCCGGCCACATGTCGTAACCTGCCTTGGTCGAGATGATCAGCTCATCGCGATACGGTCGGAAATCCTCCGTCATCCAACGGCCGAAATTCTCTTCGGCCGATCCGTACGGCGGACCGTAATTATTCGCGAGGTCGAAGTGCGTGATGCCGAGATCAAATGCGCGCCGAAGGATTGCGCGGCCCGTCTCAAACACGTCGACGCCGCCGAAATTCTGCCACAGCCCGAGCGAAATCGCCGGTAGGTCGAGGCCGCTCCGGCCACAGCGGCGATACGCCATCCGGCCGTCGTAGCGCTGCGCGTCGGGAACATATCGCTCGACCACCATCATCGCGACGTCTCCAATTCATCGAGCCACGCCGAGACCCAGACGAGCGGCGCATTCCAGTTGATGGCGATCTCGTTCATGCTGAACGCGAGCGTATTGTCGGCCCAGCAGGTCTGCGGCGCGCAGCTGCCCTTCATTTTTCGCGCGACTTCGTCGGCCATCGCCGTGTTGTTCGGTCCGCCCGACAGTACTCCCGGTGGCGGCGGCGGATAGGCCGGATCGAGCCAATGCGCCCAGAACCGATGGTGCGGGTTTTCCATCGGTCGCGCTCCGTAACCGGTCACAAAGGATCGATCGAGCGGATTGCGGCCGAGCAGATAGTCCATGACGTCCGCGACACCGTCGCGATAGCGGGACCTTCGAGTGAAGTCGTAGGCGAGCGCCATCAGCATCGCGCGGTTGAGCAGGACCGAGTTCGAGCCCCACGTGTAATTGCCCGCGAGCGGCACCTCATAACCGGTGCGGCTTTCATCAGCGAGGAAGCGGTCGCTGGCGTCGGCTATCGCAGCGCGAATGCGTCGACGCTCCCGGGGTGCAAGCGCATCCGGCGAAAGCGCCAGCGTAATGCTCCCCAGGGTCGCGACGGCAGCCCAACCTGGCTCCTCGGTGACGGGATCGCGAAAGTGCGGGGACGCTTCGACGGCCGCCCGGTACTCTGGGCTTCCGGTTGTCGCGAGCAGCTCGCAGGCCGCCCAGTAGAATTCGTCGGAAAGGTCTCGGTCGCCGTAGCCTCCGCTGCCCGGGAAAGCGTCGATGGCGTAGACTTCCGGGTTGCGCTTCGCGGCATTCCACGCGCGTTCGGCTGCGATGAGGCACCGCTTCGCGAATGCATCGTCGATCCCACGCCAGATGCGCGCACATTGCGCGGCAGTCGCCGCCAGGTTCAGAGTCGCTCCGGTGCTCGGCGGAAAAAGAT
>Ga0207647_10000469_pt1 | contig 32715 bp, 20 predicted proteins | sample KBSCornC2_FD_184295 | JGI IMG/M metagenome (GOLD analysis project Ga0207647, IMG submission 184295) | Corn rhizosphere microbial communities from Kellogg Biological Station, Michigan, USA - C2 (SPAdes) (version 2) | ecosystem: Host-associated > Plants > Roots > Rhizosphere ... | reverse complement strand
TTTTCAGCCGCGCTATCCCCATGTGGAATTGATTCTGCGCGACCAGATATCGGGCGCACTCTACCAGCAGCTGAGCGAGCGCCAGCTTGACCTGGCGATCACCACACCACCCGGCGTCGAAGGCATCAGGTTCGATCCGCTGTTCGACGATGACTGGATGCTCGTCTGTCCGGCAGGCAGCAAATTCGACAAGCCGGGTCCTGCTCGATGGTCGGAGTTCGAGGGCGAGCAGTTCATTGCGATGGCGCCCCGAAGCAGCGTGCGGGACCTCACCGACCAGGCGATGGCCAAGGCGGACGTCAAGGCGCGACTGCTGTTCGATTGCACCCAGCTCGCGACGGTCGGTGCGCTCATCGCCGCCGGACTCGGCATCACCGCGCTTCCCCGCACCACATTGGGAATGCTCCAGGCGGGAGCACTCACCGCGCGGCTCCTGATCGAGCCGAAGGTCGAGCGCACGATCGGGCTGGCCCGGCTCGAGGGACGGACGCTGTCCCCAGCGGCCGATGCGTTAGTACGCCACCTGATGACCGAATTGCGCGATGATGTAGCGGCAGCTGCAACGACGGGCTGAGTCGCGCGGGGATTGCGGGGAGGATAGCTATCCTCCCCACCCCCCAGACATCAGCCGATCGTCAGAAGTTGAGGGTTACCTGGGCAGTGTAGGTGCGGCCGAACGGGTTCGAATAGGCGCCGTTGAAAGCGCCCTGGCTGGTGATCACTGTCGGGGGATCGCGATCGAACAGGTTCTGCAGCGTCAGCGACGCCCTCAGCCCTTTCAGCAGACCCAAAGCCGGCGACTTGAACTGCATGCCGTAACCCACTGTCAAATCGAAGGTGGTCCAGCTTCCGACCTTCTGCGGCGCGATCGTGTTGTTGCGATTATCGATGGCGAGATCGTTCGTGTAAGCGCCGGTATAATTGACGAACAGATTGCCACTGAATCCATGCCAGAGCATGCCGAAGGATCCGCGGCCGCGCCATTCGATCGGCGTGCTGTAGAAACCCAGCCGGTCAGTGAAGGGCTGCCCCTTAGCCACCTGTTCCTTGTCGCTAATGGTCCAGCTGGCCGCGGCCGAGGCGTTCACGGCCAGCTCGCCAAACTGATGATTGTAACTGATCGTGGCGTCGAGGCCGTTCTGCTTGGTCGCGGCAAGATTGGTGTTCCGCTGATCAACCAGCACATTTACCGCGCAGAAGTTGGGAATACCGCCGTAGAGATTGGTCCGAGCGAGATAGCTTGCCAGGATCGAATCGGCCGAGGCGGTATTCGAATTGGAGCAGCTGGCGGGATTGTTGATCGGGAAGATGTAAGCCGCATAGCCCGCGTAATTGGGATAGAGGCCGGCCAGGTATGAGTTTAGCGCATTCGGCGAGGAAATCCGGTCGCTATATTTGATCTGATAATAGGTGCTCTCGATCGTGAAATCGCCGAGCTTCAACGTGCCGCCGAACGACCAGGTGGTCGCCTTTTCGGGCTTCAGGTCCGGATTGGAGCCGAGGAAGAGCGCGATATTGGCCAGCGTCAGGCCGGCAGCGGGCAGATTCAGAAAGCCGTTGGTGACACGCGGATCCTTGTTGGTCCCCGGGAATGAGAAGGATGACGTGTAGGAATAGAGATTCACGTCGGGCAGCGAAGGCGCGCGGAACGACTTGCCCCAGGAGCCGCGCAAGCTCAGCGCGTCATTGACCTTCCATGTGCCGCCGAACTTCGGGTTGGTCGTCTTGCCGACGTCGGAATAATGATCGTAACGCAGCGCGCCATCGAACGTGAGGCTTTGCATCAGCGGGACGTTCATGTCCTCGCTTATGATCGGGAAATAGAGCTCCCCGAACGCGGACCAGACGGTCCGGCTGAGGTAGCTCTTTTGCTTGTCCGTATCGAGGATGAAGCCGTTATTGTTGTTGCGGTTCGCGCCGTTGATGTTGAAATTATAGGACTTGTCGCGCTCTCCGCCGAGCGCCGCCTTCACCTGGCCGGCTGGCAAGGAAAATAAGGGGCCATCGAGCTTGAGCACGGCATCGTCGATGCCGTTGCCGCTCTTCTGGACATTGTCGCCGAGGAAGGTCGCGACCTGCGAAGTCGAAAGCGGATTGCTGCTGAGCGGATTGATCGCGCCCAAATTGATTTGATATTGCAGTGCGGTCGGGTTCACATTGAGGCCGGTCTGGCAATAATTGCAGGCCTTGTCGCGGCCGTAGGTGTAATAACCTTCCGCCTTCCAGGTCGCCGGCAATTTGACGCGCACGCCGCCCGTGATGCTGTAAGTCCGCGACGTGTTGTCGAAGTTACTCGACCCGATATCCTTGATCGCACTGTATTGCAGGTTGAGCGGGGCGCCGGGGGCCACGCCGGGAATGCCGCTGATATAATAAGGATTGGGCGTGGTGATGACGTTGCCGGCAGCGTCATACAAGAAGGGTGACAGCGTCACGTTCCTGATCTCGGTATTAGTCGAACGCGAGAAAGTGTGACGGCGGCTGAACGTACCCTGCAGAAATGCCTCAACCCGCGGGCCGAATTCCTGGTTCATGAACAAGGTGAACTGATGCCGGTTCACGCGGCCGGTATAGTCGGTAAAATCGGCGGAATCGGCCAGATTGGGCTGGTTGACCAGCAATTGTGAGGCGGTTAAGCCAACATTATTCCCCTGGGGCAGTCCATAATAAGTGTTGGCGCCGGCCGTCGGCAGAACCGGGTTCAGCGATCCATTCGCATTTGCCACATAGATGTTGGCAGGACCGGCCAGGGTGGCGGTGGTGCCGTTGAGCCGCGCATCCGGGCCGCCGAGCGGTGTGCGGTTCTGGCGAAGGAACTTGTTCTTCCCCGCGAGATACGGATTGCGGTGCGCATATTCATAGCTGACCAGGATGTTGCCGGTGCCCAGGCCGTCGAGATCGCCCCATGTCTTACCCGCGGTCACCGATGGCGCATATTCGAAGCCCCCCAGCTGATTGGTGATGCGGGTGGAAGCCTCGATCCCGTCATAGTCCTTGCGGAGCACGAAATTGACCACGCCGGCGACGGCGTCGGAGCCATAGACCGCGGATGCGCCATCGACGATCACCTCGATCCGGGCGACGGCTGCGATGGGAACCTGATTGGCTTCGGTGAAATTGGAAGCGGCACCCGTCGCCACAACGCGGTGACCGTCGACGAGGGTGAGCGTGGCCTGCTGGCCGAGGCCTCGCAGGTTGATCGCATTGCCCTGCTGAGAATTATAAGACCCTAGCGTGCCGCCTTCGCGGAAATCACCGAGGTTGCGAACCTGGGGCAGCGTGCGCACCGCATCGGCGACGCTGCTCACGCCGCTCGCCAGGATCGTCTCTCGATCAAGCGTGACCGCTTCGCTGCCGACGGGCTTCACGCCGGAAATGTTGGTGCCGGTGACAACGATTTCATCCGGATCACCGCTCTTGGAACCGTTCGAAATGCTGCTTTGCTGCGCGATCTGGTCGCTGGCACCAGCAACAATAGCCGACGGCGCATTGGCCCCGGTTTGCGGCGCAGGCACGGGTGCCGTCGCCTGGGCGATAGCTGCCGTCGATAGTCCGGCGGCGACTACCGGCATCATCGCACTCATCAATGCGATCAAGCTGGTGGATGTGCCACGGACGCGCGAAGTCCCTTTCATGCTTTTCCTCCTCCCAAGTTTATTTGCCGCTCCCGGCGGCTTTGTTTTCGGTCGGCATCTAAGAGAAGAAGCAATATATTGAGAATTAGAAATAGCGGATCGATCGATAAGCTAAATGGATAGATCGCCAATGCTTTGATAAAGCGGCCGCTGCTCGGAAAGCCGGCGCGGTGGAACCTGATCTGCTGACTGCACGGGCAAAGTTCAGGCTCGCTGCGCGTGCGCAGCGAGCCTAATTCTCAACGTCTGCGCTGAAGTTGGCGCTACGGCTTCAATGTTGCCGCAGCTAGCTTGGTTGTCGCGCTGAGGCTGACCGATCCGGCATCTTGCCCGACGACGAGCGTATAGGTGCCGGCGGGCACCACCCAACGTTGCTTCTTAGGATCGAAATCGGCGACGAGCCGCAGGTCACCGGCAAGCTTTACCCGCTGGCTTTCGCCCGGAGCCAAAGCCACCTTCTGGAATGCGACGAGCCGCCGCGTGCCGCCGCTGGGCCGCCCGGTGAGATAGAGTTGGACAACGTCTTTGCCTGCTTTATCGCCCTTGTTCGTTACCGTCACCTCGGCGTCCAGGCTCTTGCCCCCGCGCACGACCAGCTGGTCATAACTGAAACTCGTGTAGCTCAGGCCGTGGCCAAACCAGTAGAGCGGCTTCTCGCCCTTGCGCGTGTACCAGCGATAGCCAACGTCGCTGCCCTCGATATTATAGTCGACCGGGACGCGATCGGTAGCTCCCGCTGTCCAGCCCGGAATGGCGGGACGCGGCAGCTGACTTTCGCTTATCGGCCAGGTTACGGGCAACCGTCCCGAGGGGTTAATCTCGCCGGTAAGAATACGTGCGATGGCCTCGCCGCCGCGCAATCCGCCGTACCATGCTTCGACTATGGCACCTACCTTGTCTGCCCAGGGAAGTGCCACGGGATTGCCGCTTTCTACGACCACGATGGTGTTCGGATTGGCGGCCGCAACCGCCTCGACCAGCGCATTCTGGCCCATGGGTAGATCGATGCTCGGCACGTCATCGCCCTCGCCGCTGGGCTGGTAGACGAACAGGATCGCGACGTCGGCGTTCCGCGCTGCGGCCGCGGCGGCTTCGGGATAAAGTCCGTTGTCGAAGCTGATCTGTGCGCCTTTGAGATGCGACCGCAGCGCCATAAGCGGCGAGGAGGGGTGGAACACCACGTTCGAAAAAGCCGCCATCATGCCTTCGCCGCCGATCGGCACGGTGGCGATCGGCAGGACCGCGTCCTTGCGATAGGGGTTGGTCACCTGTGAGGAGCCCGTGCCGGATGGAACGCCGGCATCGGCGTGGCCGCCGATCACCACGATCCGCTTTGCGGATGCAGCCAGCGGCAGAATGTTGTTGCGATTCTGAAGGAGGACGATCCCTTCTTCCGCCTGTCGCTGCGCTACATCGGCGTGCGCGCTGAAATCGATGTCGGCGGGCTTATCGGTCCTATCGAACAAGCCGGCGGTGAACATCGCGCGCAGCACACGACCAGCCGCATCGTCGACGCGTGCGGCTGGGATCTTTCCGGCTTTCACCGCGTCCCGCAGCGGCGCATCGAACCAGACCTTGGCGTCCAGCTGCTCGCCCGATTGCTGGTCAAGGCCGCCGGTGAAAGCGTCGAGGCTATGCACCGCGCCCCAATCGGACATGACGAAGCCCTTATAGCCCCAATCGCCCTTGAGAACTTTGTTGAGCAGCCAATCATTCTGGCAGGCATAGACGCCGTTCACGAGGTTGTAGGCGCACATGATCGAGCCCGGTTGGCCGCGCTCGATCGCTATCTCAAAAGCGAGTAGGTCGCTCTCGCGCGCCGCGGCCTCGCCGATGATGGAGTCGACCGTGTTCCGGTTATGCTCCTGGTCGTTGAGCGCATAATGTTTCGCGGTCGAGATGATTCCCGTCGACTGGATGCCGCGGATCGACTCCCCGGCCATCAGCCCGGCGAGAAGCGGATCCTCACCCGCATATTCGAAATTCCGCCCGTTACGAGGATCGCGGGCGAGATCGACGCCGCCGGCAAGCTGGACGTTGATCGTCTTGGCCTTCGCTTCGCTGCCGACGACCCGTCCGCCCTCGTAAGCGATTGCCGGATCGAACGTCGCCGCAAGAGCAAGGCTGGACGGCAAAGCGGTCGACATATCCTTGGGACCCCGGACCATCATCGGGTTGGTGACGCCCAGACTGGCATCGCTTTCCTGGAGCGCGGGGATTCCCAGGCGCTCATTACCGGGAATGAAGCCGGCGGAGCCGATGGCGCCTGGGGGCATTTTGAACGGGCCGAAGGGCATCGCCATAGGCCCGTGGAGGAGGGCGATCTTCTCGTCCAAGGTCATCTGGGACAGGAGCAGCTTTACGCGACGATCGGGGTCGAGCCGAGCATTCATCCATGGACGGGGCGCGGCTGCGGACGCGACGCCCTGTGCCAGGAGCGGCGATGGTAGGCTCCCTGCAACACCGGCGAGAAGGAAAGCCGCGAGCTTCCAGATCTTCATTATGTCCTCCAAGATTTTGCTGAAGCGGGGGGGGGCCGCAGGCGCGGGATTCGCTGGCGCGGCGGGCCTGAGGTCCACGAAAAAGGGCGGCCTCGCGCGAGCGAGGCCCCGGGGGGGAGCATTTGTCGTGATGGCGGTGACGCCACTTAGAATTTGGCGGTTAGGCGGACATAAGCTTGCCGGCCGTAAGGATCCTCGAGGCTCGACAAATAGCCGGTATAGACCGCTCTCGGCGGAGCCCTGTCGAACGCATTGATCATGCCGATCGACGCTTCGAACTGCTGGTTCGAGCCGAAGCGCAATGCATATTGCCAGTCGACGACCGCCCAGGAACCGACCTTCGGGCGAGTGACGGGCTGGCCGAGTACGATCTGATAGTCGTCGACGACGCTCGAGATGGTGCGGACGTCCGCCGTCAGATAATGGTTGCCCGCGCTGAGATCGACCGCGCCGACGTTCCGCCAGCGCGGCGCGGCGGCGGCCGACCCGGGCGAGGTCTGGTAATTGTTGCGGTGGCCGACGCCATCGTAAACCACCGATCCGGTGTCGACGTCGTAGTGCAGCAGATAGCTGAGATTGTCGCGCAGGGTGACGCTCACCGGCCCCACCTCAAGGCTGTACTGGCCCGCAAAATCGAGCCCCGACGTCTTGGTGCCGCTTGGCGCATTGAACGAGGTTACGATGACGCTCTGCGCCACTCCGCTCGCATCGCGGATAACCGCGGGGCCCATTGGATCGGCGTTGATGATCGCCTGGGCATTCTGAAGCTGGATCTGGTTGTTATATTTGTAGTGCCAGTAATCGAGCGAGAAGCGCGCGCCGTCGAACGGAAGCAGGGTCGTCCCGATATTATAAACATCGGCCTTCTGCGGCTTGAGGTTGGGATTGCCGTAGGTCTGGATCGACCGGAATACGACCGTATGGTCGACAGGGTCGATGATATTGCCGACGCCGGTGCCGATCAGGCTGTTGCTCGAATTGGCGATCGAGGGTGCCTGGAAGGCCTTGCTGATCGACCCGCGTAAGGACAGGAATTTCGCGGCCCGCCAGTTCACGGACAGCTTGGGTGCCTTGGCTTTGAACCCGCCATAATCCTCGTAGCGGGCCGCGGCATCGATGCTGAGGCCATCGAACGGCGAATAATTGGCTTCCGCGAAAACGCTCTTCACCTCGCGGAAGAGGTTGGTGTTGCGGGCGGGCCCGTTGAAGGCGCCGTAATTGTTCAAATAGAGATCGGAATAGCGGCTATTCTGATGTTCCTTGCGGTATTGGACGCCGACGGCAACGTTGACCGGGCGACCCCCTATATCGGCGAGCGTGCCGTTCACCACGCCTTCGCCGATCAGATATTCGTTGCGCGTCTCGGCGAACTCATCCGACTGGATATTGAAGATAAGCGAGGGATCGTTCTTGAGATCGTCCTTCTGGAACGGGCTGAAATAGAGACAATTGCCGACGCCCGGCTGCGCCCCGCTCCCCGGGCCATTGAAACGCTGGTTGCAATTAGGGCCGCCGAAGCCGCTCAGCGCGGCCTGGAACAAGCGCATATCGGTATCATGATCGCGATGGACGATCTCGGCGCGCGACCAGGTGAAGTCGGCGGTATAGTTCCAGTGACCCCGATCCGAGATGTTGCCGCGCGCACCGAGAACGATGTGTCGCTGGTTCACCGTATCGCGTTGGACGTTGTACGGCGTACCTGGGATCGAGAGCGCACCGAGTGCGCGGCCAACCCAACCGAGATCGACCCCGAACGGATTGTACGGGTTAGAGGCGGGGACAATCGGCGGCTGCGGCCCATTATGGTTCTGGGCATAAGCCGGCACCCCGTAACGGTGCGAATCCTGATGGTAGAATGCGAGCTCCGCATACAGGGTCTGCCCGGCGCCGATGTCGTAGCTGGTGTCATTGTGGACGAGTAGGCTTTTAGCTTCCGGCCGGATCGGGTTTTGGGCCTGAAAGCTGAACCGGCAGCTTCCCAGACCGAAGGAAGGCCCGTTGGCGAGCGGCGCATAGACGCTGTCCGTGCCCTGCGCGCCGCACCCTGGATCAACCACCGCCAGCGTACCGGCCGCCGATTTGAACCCATCGTAGAGCGTCGAATAATTGTTGCCGTTGATGATGACGTCCCCGCCACTGGCGGTGTGCGGACGCGCATAGAGCGTGAAACTGCCTGGATTTGCTCCTGAACCTGCCGACGGATTGAAGAAATTCGTCACCGAACGTTGCGCGTTCTGAAGATTGTCCTGCGCGCGGAACTCGATCGAGGTAACCGAATGCAGCCCGCCGCCGCCGATCCCCACCATCGCGGAGACCTGCCCCTGGGGCGAATTCGCGATGTGCGTGAATTGGCCGCTGACCTTCAAACCCTTGAACGTAGTATTGGTGATTACGTTGAGGACGCCCGCCACAGCGTCTGCGCCGTAGGTCGATGACGCCCCATCGAGGACGGTTTCAACCCGGCTGATCGCGATCTCCGGCGTGAGGCTGTTGAGGTTCACATAGCCTTCGCTCGGGATAACGCGCCGTCCGTTCAGCAGAACGAGCGTGGCACCCGCGCCGAGTCCACGCAGATTGGCGGAGCGCGCATCGCGCGTATCCACGCCGCCTTTGGCGAGATCCTGCATACCGCCTTGGCTTCCGACATTCTGCGGAATGAACCTGGTCAGATCGCCGAGCGAGACGACACCCGTCTTCGCGATATCGGCCTGCGTCGCAGACAGCACCGGAGAGGCGCGGTCTTCCTGGCGGACGTTGCGCAGCAACGTACCGGTGATCACGATTTCCTGTGTCTGATCCGCAGCCCTATCGGACGCGGTCTCAGAGATTGCAGCGGAAGTCCCATTCACAACCTGCGCGTGCGCTGCGCTCGCCAGCGCCAACGCCAGGATCGAGACGGACAAACCGCCTAAAGCCACGCCACTGCGAAAATGCGGACTTGCCATCTCTCTCTCCGTTGCCGTGACGAAGGCCGGTCAGACGGAATGCATGGGAAAACGAGGACCGCAGGTCCTTTGCCGCTGGTTCGTGCATCCCCTCCGCACGGCCGACCGCCGTTGTCTTTGGAGGATGATGCGATCAGCCGTTCCAGAACGGAAATAGAATTTTACAATCGATCAATCAGCTTATTGAATAGATGTCGGTGCCTCAAGCCCAGGCAAAGTGACACGACTCCACTGCCCCACGGAGGGGCCACGGTTATCGCCTTTTAGATTTCAGGCAGTCTCGAACGTAACGGTTGGGCGGCAATGCTCGCGCGGCACCAGGGTCGACGCCACCGCGATGACCTCGCGCGAGCTCACACTGACGCCGCCGCCGCCAGCAGGCCCGTTTGTGTAAAGGGCTTCGACCTCCGCACCGATGCGCCGCGCCGCAACCGCGGAATCGGTACGCGCGACGATCCGCACCCGAACCTCGACCGGTTCGGGTCCGGTCACATCGCGGCGATCGACCGCATCGATACCGATCAAATCGCCGCGCCATTCGCGGGTCTCGATACCGGCGATCTTTAGTCTTTCCTCGACCACGGCGAGTGCAAGACGCCCGCGCTCGACCGCGCCGGGCCCCGCATAGGAAATCTGACCCTCGCCGATAAACCCGTCCCTGTAGCCGATCGATACCTTGAGCATATCCGGCCGGCTGCGTCCCGTCGCGCCGCTCACGGCGACCCGATCCATCTCGGTCTGTGAGAAGCGGACGCCGCTGAAGTCGGCGACGACGTCCGCTTGAAGGTAATTGGATGGATCGAGAATCTCGTAGAGCAATTGTTCGGTGCAGGTGGCGGCCGAGATGCGGCCGCCGCTGCCTGCGACTTTCCCGAGCACCGCATTCCCCTCTTCATCCACCTGCGCGAAGGGAAAGCCGAGACGGGCGAGATCCGGCACGTCCTTGAGCCCGGGGTCGGCAAAGTAGCCGCCGGTCAGTTGACCGGCACATTCGAGAAGATGGCCGACCAGTGTTCCACGCCCCAGCCTGATCCAGTCGTCGTCGGCCCAACCGAATTCGTGCATCAAAGGGCCCAGAAAGAGTGCCGGATCACCAACTCGGCCGGTGATGAGGACGTCGGCCCCCCCGGCGAGCGCCTGCGCGATCGGTGCGGCACCGAGATAGGCATTGGCTGATACGATCCGGTCTCCCAGATCGGCTGTGGTACCAGACCGGTCGATTAGGGGCAGATCCCTGCCTCTGATCAGGTCCAAGACGTCATCCCCGGTTACAGCAGCGGTCTTCAATCCGGACAGCCCGAAGCGGCGCGCGATCTTTGTCACCGCGCGCGCGGCCGCGGCCGGATTGGCGGCGCCCATGTTGCTTACGATCCGAACTCCCCGCCGGTATGCCGGATCCAGGACGGCGGTCATCCTTTCCTCGAGCCAAGGATCGTAGCCCGATTCCGGATCATTCTGTCGTGCGGCCTGAGCTAGCGCGATGGTGCGCTCGGCAAGGCATTCAAATCCCAGATAATCGAGATCTCCGTGCTCGACGAGTTCGAGCGCCGGCTCGATCCTGTCGCCGGAAAAGCCGGCTCCGGAGCCGATCCTGACTGTCTTCATCGTGCCTCAGACCCTTAGAACGCCGAACGCCAAGGCCGCCATCGTCATCACCACACTCGCTGCCAGAAGCCACGGAATCGAGAAGCGTTGGTGGCTGCCGAGCTCAATCCCGCTCAAGCCTGCGACGAGGAACGTCGCGGGCGTGAGCGGGCTGACCGGGAAGCCGGTCGTCATCTGGCCGAGCAGCGCAGCCTGCGCGACCTGGACCGGGGGCACCCCGAAGCGGCCCGCCACGTCCGCCACCACGGGCAGGACGCCGAAATAGAAGCTGTCGGGATCGAATAAGAGGCTGAGCGGCATCGACGTCAGCCCGAGCAGCACGGGAATGCGCGGCCCGAGTGCCGACGGGACGGCCCCGACAGCCGAATTGGCCAGCGCGGTGATCATTCCCGACCCGCTCATGATTCCCGTGAACGCGCCTGCTGCAAACAATATTCCCGCCATCAGGAGCGCGGCGCGCGCATGGGCATCGATGCGGGCGCGCTGCTGTTCTGCGTTCGGATAGTTCACGACCAGGGCCACCGCTGTTCCGATCATGAAGACCACGACTGGCTCGACCACCCCGGAAATCATCGTCCCAAGCACGAGCAGCGTCAGCAGCAGATTGAACCAATAGAGTTTCGGCCGGTGCAGCGCATCGTCCGCTAAGTCGGCGGGCGTCAGCGAAAGGCCGCTGGCTGAGCCATTCGCCGCACCAAGTCGATGCTCCTCGCGTCGTCCCAGCCACCAAGCGGCGCCGAACACGAAGGCCAAGCCCACGATCTGAACGCCGATCATCGGACGGAAGATGGTCGTGACGGGAATCCTGAGCGCGGCAGAGGCGCGCAACGTCGGCCCCGTCCAAGGGAGGAAATTCACGCCTGCCGCGAGGGATGCTGTGCAGGCGAGCACCCGGCGATCCATCCCCAAGCGATCATAAAGCGGTCGCAGCGCGGGAATCGTGACGAGGAAGCAGACTGCCCCCGACCCGTCCAAATGGATCAGGAGTGCAAGGAGGGCCGTGCCGACCGTGATGCGACTGGGCCGCTCACCCACCATCCGCAAAATGCCTTTGACGATCGGGGCGAGCAGGCCCGCATCAGTCATGACACCGAAGAACAGGATCGCGAAAACGAACATGCCCGCCACCGGGGCGATCTTGCCGATACCGCTGACGACATAGGCTGGCACCTGCCCGCCGAGGCCTGCCGCCATCGCTCCCAGGAGGGGGACCAGAATCAGCGCGGCGATCGGCGATACCCTGTTTGACAGGATCAGCGCGAGCAGCGCGACGATGGTGACCATGCCGATGACGGCAAGCATTTCCGCTCCCCCTCGCATTCTGGTTGTAGTGCACACTTAGGGTGCGGGGAATCTATTCAACAAGCTCTATTTAGTTATCCAGCGATCAGTAATTTGGAATGATGTTCAAAGCGCTTCGTGCCTACTGTCGGGCATCACGCAATGATAGCTTTGCCCGCCGGAGCCAGGTCCCGCCGCCATTGCCTTTGCGGGGTAGGGGCAGAGCGGGCGGCTGTCCCGGCCGGACGCTCCAGCGGCCTGGATCGATAGCGGCGGTGCGCCCGTCTCCACCCACGTCTCGATCGCCGCCTGCGCATCGAAGCGCCAAAACCCTTCCCCGCCCGCACAATGGCCCATGCCGGGAACGAGGAAGAGGCGATACCAATCAGCGGTAGAGCCGGCGCCGCTCCCCGCCTCAACGCGTCCGAAATAGCGGATAGAATCGAGAGGGGAAACGACCGGATCGGCGAGCCCATGATATTGGAGAAGTTTGCCGCCGCGGCGATCAAAGCGCCGGAGATCCGGATTAGTAGCGTCGATCAGGGGACCGAGCTTGCGCATCACAGCGGGTAGGTCGCGGTCATAAGAAAATTGCCACCAATCCCATTGGGGATTGCTGAAGACCCATGTCCGCCAAAAATTGGCGCGGGCGGGCTGCGCGGGATCGCGGGGATCCGCCCAATATGCGGCCCAGCCCTTTTCGCTTCCCGGCAGCCAGGGCGTCGTAACGATCCTGTGGTTTCGGTCGCTGGCTCCGACGTACATCCGCTGCGCAGCTTTTACCTGCTCCGGGCTCAAACATCCGTGCTCGAGCGTGTTGGGGCACCCGAGAGTCGCCGGATCGAACCGGCATTGGGTCGGATCATTCAACCAGGCATCCGCTCTGTCTCCCCCCGCCGAACTGCCGTTGCTGTCGCGGCATGCCAGGAAGGAGGCACGCTGCAGGAGGGCCAGATCACGTTGGCCAAGGATCGGATGCAGATTGTCGCCGGGCCGATGGTTCGAGAGGAATTGCCAGAGGAAAGCGGCATTGAGCCGCACGCGGTCCGCGCCCGGCGCGCCCGCAATGATACCGTCAAAATCGTTGGGGAAACGCTGCGCCTCCATCAGCGCTTGTTGGCCGCCGGTCGAACAACCGTGGAAATAAGCGTGCGTGGCGGCACGGCCGTAAAAGCGAAGTGCCAGACGCTTCGCCTGCACCACCGTCTGGTGAACCGCCCGATAGCCCCAGTCGGCGATCGCCTGCTCGTGGCCGGCGGCAAAATCCGGATCGTCTCCTTTGTGGCCGGTGTCGGTCGCCACGACCACGGACCCGCGCGCCAGGCCTTGCGCCATCTGGCCGATCGGCATGGCCGAGGAATATCCGCCATTGCCGAACATCTGCAGCCGGCCGGTCCAGTTTCCCGGCAAGGGCAACCAGCCCTCGAAGCCTATTTCAGAGCCCCGCACCGGCCGGACGATACCCGTCACGCGGCAATAAGCCGGAAGGCGGCCCGTGGGCTGGCCGGGCATGCCAGGAGCCGTCCCGTTCTCGATCAACGTAGCGACGATGGTCGAGCGCGCGCTCCGCGCCGTAAGCCCGGCACAATTCTTTTTCGCGGCGGATTGGGCGGCACCGGCGGCGAAAACACCGAACAGGACTGCGACCATTGTCCGCGACAGGCGGGTCCTACCGGAGCACATCGCTCGCCTCGGCCTGCTGTACGATCCGCTCCGCGTCCTCGGGTATCAGCCAGCCTTCTCGAACCTGCTCCTGCGCGACCGCGCGCACCCTGGCCACAAAGCCCTGGTGATCATGGTAGCGCTCCTCGAGCGAGAGCCGGGGATCAGCCGAGGCGAGGCGGTCCGCTTTGGTTTTGGGGAAGGGAATGAAGCCGCCCATGAACCCACAGCCTCCGCCGGCGCCATAGCCCTCCTGCAGTTGGTTCCAGCCGGTGTATGTGCCGATGGGCACGAGGAATTGCACCGACGGAACGCCGCCCAATTCGTTGCCGTCAGGATCCACCCGCGGCACGACCGACAGGATGATCCGCCGCACGAACGGCGGCTGGCGCGTCATCGCCCCGCTCACGTCATGATAATCGAAGGCCGGTCCGAAATCATAATCGAGGAAGATATTGAGCTTCCCGTCAGGCGAGGGCGCTCCAGGGATGGCGGGCCATCCCATCGCTTTGGCATTGGCCGGCACCAGCTGATGGTCCGCCAGGTGCGGATAGCGGCTGGCAGGCGGCGCGCGGCCTTCGGCTACCCAGGCAAGCAGCCGTCTCATGAGGGCCCGCATCGTGTAGAAGGAAGGATTGGGGTTCGAGGCCAGCGCGCATTTGGGGGCGCCGGGGAAAGCCGGATCGCCGGTCGGTGAGAAGCCGCCGATGTACGAACCGCCATGGGTCACGCCCGGAAAATAATAACGGCGCACCTCGGCCGGCAGCGGCAGGTCGGCACGCGCATCGGTTCCGACCAGGCCCGGTGACATTCGCAAGCCCCAGAACTCGGCAGCCCCGAACGTTTCCATGATCTTGGGGCATGTGTGGGAGGCGCGGCAGCGGTCGAGCAGGCTCGATACGCCGCGACCCCGCGCGCGATCGTAATAGCGCGTCCACCATAATGTCCCTTCGCTTCCGGGCTCGAACAAGGTGGCCGCACCGCCGGGCACGCCGAAGCGGATATTCAGCGGAACCTGGCGGCCGGCGATATTGGGGTTCGCGCCGTCGAACACGCGGCGGCCATCTTCCGTCGCGTTGAAGCCCAGGTTGATGAAGCTCTTGACGAAATTGCCGGATTGCGAGGTGCCCGTGATAATCGGCCAGCGCACCCGCCCCGCCACGGGATTGGGGGTTCCGGTATCGTCAGCCGCGGCATAACGGAGGAATGTCGTGAAATCGCGGACGGCTGCAAAGCCGATCCCCTGAACCAGCGGGTCGCGGCCCTCATAGACCAAGGTGTAAGCAAGCTTCGGATCGAATCCGCCGCGTATGCAGAGCCGGGTTGGATCCGGGGTGCCGGGAAAGGGCTTGTTCTCGCAATCGGCGAAGGCCCAGTCGCCCGGCGGGATTTCCTGGGGCACGGCGGCATCCGAAACTTGCATGAACAATCTTGCCTTGCGCGTATCGAGCGAGACCGGCAGCGGGCGAGGCGTTGGGCGGCCGATGCTTCCCGCGATGAGAATGCTCTTCGTCCCCGCTTTGACGTCGACGAAGCGCTGCAGCACCGGCCCGGTCAGTGGGCCATGCAGCCCGCGCGCTATGGGCACCGTGGCGGTCTGGAGATTGGCATCCTTGGGAAGATCCGATTGCCAGCCGCTGATCGCGCGGATGTGCCCGTCCGGATCGGCAGCGACCGTCCCGTTGCCGCGGTTCGGAACGTCGTAGAATAAGGCACCCGATCCGTTCGCCAGCGGCCGCGCGATCGCGAAGGTCGCCGAATAATGAACGCGGCCGTTCCTATCGCGCGGGGCCAGACTCAGATCCGTGATGATCGCATTGTGGGGATCGCGCGGATTCAGCGCACCTTCGTAATGGCCTCTGAGGATTTCATAGTCAGGCCCGCCTGGACGCGCGGCCGAGACCCGCTCGCGCTTCTCGATGACCAGGTGGGTCAGCCGGGCATCCGCAGCGGCGGCGAACAGCGCCAGACAACCGACTCCGACGACCCGGACGGATTGGTTCATGGTCTGCCGCTCTCGCCGGTCTCATCGATTTCGATGTCGAGTATCTGTGCACCCAGCGTCTTGCCATGCGCGTCGAGTGACAGCGAGCGGGTCACGCCTCCACCCAGCGCTCCTTCCAGAATGAAGTTCAGGGCTCCCAGCTGGGGAAGCTCGAAACGTCGGATCGAGCGCACCGGCAGGCGTGGCAGGTGCGCCAGGATACGCTCGGTCGTGAGGACCTGTGTCAGAAGTTCGAAATCCGCGGGATCGAACGCGATCACAGAGATCTGACAGGTGTCGCCCTTGTCGCCTGTCCGCGCGTGAGCGATCTCACGCAACCGCATGACAGTCCCTCGATCGATGCGGATTTTCGTCGAAGACGTCGCCCCGCCCGTGCTGTTCGCGCGCCCCTGCTCGCCCAAGCATCTTATCTCCTCTTCGCAGACGCTTATCGGGCGAGAGTCGTCGGTATGGAAATAGAGTCTACGGAAGAATCCATAACGTAACCGAATAGACAGGGCCGTTACGCTACCCAACCATCGTGAATGGAAGGGGCTGATAACGGATCTATCCGAAAAGCTGATCCATCGATGCCAACTCTTTATTTCCGCTACCGTTCTTGCCCCTGATAGTGCGCACAATAGGGTGGACGGGCGCAGGAACGGAGCGTTGCGTTCCCGGTCCCCTGATCACCCCAGATGAGAAACAATGATGGGGGATGGGCAATGGCGATCACGAAGACGCTCAGGGGCGGATTGGTGGCAGCTGTGGCTTCGGTTCTGCTGCTCCCACCAGCCGCGGCCAAGATTGCGCACTCCGCCCCTGGGGCTGCGTCGCGACCATGGATGAACGCCTCGCTGGCACCTGCCGCCAGGGTCTCGCTGCTTCTGCCGCAGATGACGCAGGACGAGAAGCAGACATTGGTCGTTGGCTATTTTGCGACCAGCTTCCGCGCTCAGAAATTCTCCGCCCCGGCCGGCTCGCGCGAAGGATCGGCGGGCTTCGTACCTGGCATCGCGCGACTCGGTATTCCCCCGCAATGGCAGACGGACGCGGGTATCGGCGTCGCCACGCAGGGCGCCGCCGAGCGCAAGCGCGAGCGGACCGCTCTGCCATCGGGCTTGGCAACGGCGGCGACTTGGAACCGCACACTGGCGTTTCGCGGCGGCGCGATGATCGGATCGGAAGCGCGGTCGTCGGGCTTCAACGTCATGCTTGCAGGCGGCGTGAACCTGGTCCGCGAGCCGCGCAACGGACGCAATTTCGAATATGGCGGTGAAGACCCGCTGCTGGCCGGTGAAATCGTCGGCGCGCAGATTGCGGGTATCCAGTCGAACGCCATCATCTCCACGCTCAAGCATTTTGCGATCAACGATCAGGAGACCGATCGCAATCAAGGCAACGCGATTATCGACCAGAAAGCCGCGCGGCTGTCGGACTTGCTGGCGTTCGAGATCGCTCTGGAGAAGGGCGACCCGGGCTCGGTGATGTGCGCGTATAATCGCGTCAACGGGCCGTTTGCTTGCGAAAATCCGTGGCTGCTGGCCGAGGTCCTGCGCAAGGATTGGGGCTTCAAGGGATATGTCATGTCCGATTGGGGCGCGGTCCATTCGACCGAAGCCGCGATCTCCGCCGGGCTCGACCAGCAATCCGGTTTCCCCTTTGACCGGAAACCCTATTTCGGCGCGGATCTGACGAAGGCGCTTGCTGACGGCCGCGTTGCCAAGGCCCAGCTCGACCAGATGACCTCGCGCATTCTGTTCGCGATGTTCAAGCACGGACTGTTCGACCGGCCGATCACGTCGGCACCCGATGACCTGCCGGACGCAATGCTCGCAAAAAATGCGGCAATCAGTCGGGCCGACGAAGCCGAAGCGATCGTCCTTCTGAAAAACGACGGCGACGTCCTGCCGCTAGCGGCGCACGCCAAGAGGATCGTTGTGATCGGCGGGCATGCGGACAAAGGGGTGATTGCCGGAGGCGGATCGTCGCTCGTCTACCCCAAAGGCGGCAATGCCGTTCCCGGCATGAAGCCGACCATCTGGCCAGGGCCGGTCATTTATTATCCCTCGTCGCCGCTCGAGGCGCTGCGAAGGCGCCTGCCAGGCGCGCGGATCGACTATGTCGACGGCAGTGATCCCGCTCAGGCGGCCACGCTGGCGCGCTCCGCGGACATCGCAATCGTCTTCGGCACGCAATGGGCGGGCGAGAGTTTCGATGTCCCGCTGACACTCGATACCGGCGGCGACGCGCTGATCGATGCGGTCGCGGCCGCGAATCCCCATACCGTGGTGGTCCTCGAAACAGGGGGGCCGATCCTCACGCCTTGGGCAGGCAAGGTTGCGGGAATTCTGGAGGCCTGGTTCCCGGGAACGGCCGGTGGGGAAGCGATCGCCGACGTGCTGACCGGACGGGTGAACCCGTCGGCGCACCTGCCGGTGAGCTTTCCTGCCAGTCTTGATCAGCTTCCTTATCCGCAAGCGCCGGGCAAAGGCGAGTTCAAATATGACGAAGGCGCGCTGGTCGGATACAAATGGTATGACAGCCGCGGCCTGACGCCTGCCTTTCCCTTCGGTCACGGCCTGTCCTACACTAGGTTCGAGTTTTCGAACTTGAGGCCCCACGCCGTTGGCGGGACGATCAAGGTTCAGTTCTCGGTTCGCAATGCCGGCCGCGTCGCCGGCAAGGCGACCGCGCAACTTTACGCCGCTGCACCCGGCTGGGAAGCGCCCCGTCGGCTCGTCGGTTTCGACAAGGTCGATCTCAGCCCCGGCCGCACCGGCCGAGTGACCCTGAACATCGACCCGCGCCTGCTGAGCGACTTCGACGCCGCCGCGCGTTGCTGGCGTCTGGCGGCCGGCACTGTCCGTTTGGAGCTCGGCGATTCCTCGGCAAACTTGAAGCAGAGCGCGACTTTTGCCCTGTCACCGCCCGCAATCGACAAAGGCACGGCCTTATGCCGAAACGGTACTGCGGACTGATCGCGCCTGCCGGACAAAATCGAACCATATCCAAGGGAGAGGACAATGAAGAGAGCAAAGCTGTTGGTGGCCCTAATGTGTGGCACCCTCGCTTCCGCGGCCCAGACGCAGCCGTCCGTGCCGGTTGCGCAGATCGACACGGGCGCGGTGCGCGGCCAGGTCGAAGACGGTGTCGCGAGCTGGAAGGGCGTCCCTTATGCAGCCGCTCCCGTCGGTCCGCTCCGTTGGCGTGCCCCGCAGCCCCCGGCGAAATGGTCCGGCACGCGCGAGGCGGTCCAATATGCGCATGACTGCATGCAGAAGCCTTTCCCGAGCGACGCGGCGCCATTGGGCACCGAGCCGGCCGAGGATTGCCTTTACGCAAATGTCTGGAAGCCCGCCGGAGCGAAGGGCAAGCTGCCCGTGCTGGTGTGGATCTATGGTGGCGGGTTCGTGAACGGCGGTGCCTCGCCCCCAACCTATTCGGGCGCAAACCTGGCGAAGCAGGGCATCATGGTCGTCAGCTTCAATTATCGCGTCGGGCGGTTCGGCACCTTCGCGCTGCCGCAGCTGACCAAGGAGAACCCCGACAACGGCCGTCTTGGCAATTACGGGATCATGGACCAAATCGCCGCGCTCAAATGGGTCAAGCGCAACATCGCGGCCTTCGGTGGCGATCCGGCCAACGTCACCATCATCGGCGAGAGCGCCGGCGGCATTTCGGTCCATTATCTGGTCACCTCGCCCGAAGCGCGCGGCCTGTTCAACAAGGCCATTTCCATGTCGGGCGGCGATGCGCGTACCGGTATGAGCGACAAGGGACTGAGCGACACCGAGCAGGTCGGCGCCAATTTCGCCCGATCCAAGGGGATTGATCCCACCGCGCCCGACGCGCTTCAGAAGCTGCGGGCATTGTCCGCCGAGGAGGTGACCGACGGGCTCAACATGGCGTCGATGGGCGGGCGCGGCGGCCCGCCGACCTATGCCGGGCCGTTCATCGACGGCACGGTGGTGGTCGAGCCCGGCAAGGCGATCGCCGACGATCACTTCGCGCATGTGCCGATGATGATCGGCGCCACCAGCGCGGACATGGGCGGCAAGAGCGGCTTCATGATCGCAGGCGCGCGCGATGCGTCGGCACGCTATTCGGAGAAGGGTGTGCCCGTATGGGAATATCGCTTCTCCTACGTCGCGGATTCGATCGGACAGCCCGGCGCGCAGCATGCGACCGACATTCCCTTCTTCTTCGATACGGTCAGCATCAAATATGGCGCGAAGACCACGCCCAAGGATGTGGCGGTGGGCAAGATCGCCAGCACCTATGTCGCCAATTTCGTGAAGACGGGCGATCCGAACGGGGCCGGCCTACCGCGATGGGCGCGCTACAGCCGCGCCGAGGATCCGATCCTCGACATCGGCGCGGACGGCAAGGCGGTGGCAGGGCGCGATCCGTGGGGCGCGCAGATCGACACCGCGGTCCAGGCGATGGAGCGCGCGAAGCAATCGGGCCATTATAATTCGCTGACCACGCCGATCGGCCAATTGCTCGACGATCCGGCAGCGCATGCGGTGCTCGAAAAACACATCCCGCAGATCGTGAAGATGGATCAGATCAACATGGCACGCGGCATGACCCTGTCGGCGCTGCAGGTCTATGTCCCGGCCATGCTGACCGACGCGACGATGAAGTCGATCGACGAGGATCTGGCCCAAATCCCCATGCGCCACTGAGCCTGATCGTTATTGGCGGGAGCGCTGCGCGCTTCCGCCGATGACGTGAAGCAGGCTTTATTCAAATAGTTGAAACGTTGATTGGATCCGTCGAGCTGCGTTTCACGGCTCAGGCTGTTTCAGCCTGAGCCGATCAGGGTCTAGCGGCGCAGTTGTAGCCGGTGCGGCCGCCGCACGGGCTCCACCTCCTTCGGATCAAAGCTGACCGGTTGGGCCGGGATCGCGCTCGCTGACCGTCCCAATCAACCGGGAAGCTCCAGAAAAGACGCTAAACGTGAATGAGTTTCGAGCGCCGCGCAAAATGCTGCCAGCCGATACGAACCAACCGCGCTCGCGCTCGACTCTCCGACCTTCTATCCTCCGCGATCAGCAGCACTTTGAAAAACCCCCCGCTGCGCAGGACCGTCGCCCGATAGTGCGTTCCGGACATATGCGCCGCCATCAAACCCACGACTCGCCGGGCATTGGCCCCGGACCTGAATGCGCCGACCTGTATTCCAAGCCCGTAAGCGCGTCTGGAATGGGTCACCGGCGCGGCAAATGCTGAACGTTCGATCAGCGGTGCTATCGGACGCGTAGGCGTCGGAGCCGGATTGGTCGACGCGTCGCTGAATTCCATCGGCGATGCCGCCGGAATTGAGACGTCCACCGGCGGCGCCGTATCGTCCATCAGTGCCAGCTTGGCTTTGGCTTCGGGTGACCCTTGGGCTGCGGCCTTTTTCATGAGCGACGTCGCAAGGATCAGATCCTTGTCCGCTCCGTCGCCCGTATAATAGACCGCAGCAAGCAGCGCGGTCGCGCGGGCGTGGTTGTGAGAGGCTGCCAGCGTAAGCCAGGGCACCGCCTCGCTGGAGCGCCGCATATTCAGCAAAAGCGCGCCGAGCGCGGCCGCCGACGCGGAATCGCCTTGTCGAGCCGCGCGCATATACCAGTCGCGGGCCTGAAGCAGGTCCTGATCGACCGAGCGACCCAATCTGTATGCCTCGCCCAAAAGGAATTGCGCCTGAGGATCGCCCGCATTTGCCGGCTCGAACGCCGCGGCGAAAGCCTGCCGATAGTCGCCGGCATCCCAAAACGCCTGCGCCTTAGGCACTGCGGCTACAGCCGTCGTGGATACGATCCACATTAGCATGAGGGCGCATCTAAACATGCTCCCGAAATAACCTCGATCAGGTTAATAGTTCGTCAACCGAAACGACCCCCGTTCCGGCAAAATAAGGTCGAGCAGCGTAGCGGACTTACCTTAGATGACGCGATCGCGTCGAGGATTGCCTTTGTCGGACCGTTGGCGCCATCGCTGTTGAAGGCCCGCTTCCGTAACGTCCTCCGGTTTCCACTGACCGAACTTTTCGGAGAGGGAAGCGGCTGGCTATCGATCGCTGTTGATATCGTCCGCGTCACGCTAGGCGAGGCTTAGCAAGGAGATTGCAATGTCGAGCACGCCCCCAGACGGGCTTCCAATCTATCGACTACTGACAGGCAAGGACGATGGTGCGTTCTGTCGCAGGGTATCGGAGGCCCTCGGCCAAGGCTACGTCCTCTATGGATCGCCAGCGATCACCTTCAACGGTGAGCACGCAGTGGTCGCGCAAGCGATCCTCTGGCCCACCGGAAGCGATCGACAGGGCCAGGTCGCCGACTAAACGCGGAACCGCGCTCCACCCCCGCGGTTAGGCCGCCATGGCACCGATGGCCGATGACGGGCGCCCTTCGCGGACCATGAAAGCGCCGCAAGAAGGCGGACGTAGCGGGCGCCTCGCGAGCGGAGCGGTGGTGGCCGTCCTGTTCATGGGCAGTACGCTCCTGACGCCGCTCTATGACATGTATCGCACGAGCTACGGCTTCTCGGCATTGGTGCTGGTCCTGCTCTACGCCATCTATGTAGTCGGCAACCTGACGGCTCTGCTCTTCCTTGGGCGGCTCGCGGATCAGATCGGGCGCAAACCTGTGGTGCTGACGGGCCTCGCGCTCGCTGCAATCAGCGCCGCCCTTTTTTTGTGCGCGCACGATCTCGGCTGGCTGTTCGCCGGACGTGTCGTCAGCGGCCTAGCGGTGGGTATCGGATCGGGCGCGGCAGTCGCCTGGATCACCGAGTTCACGCCTGCCGAGCGGCGCATGCGGGCAGCGAGCCTGATGACCGCGTTCAACTTTCTTGGCCTCGCTTTAGGGCCGGCGCTCGCCGGACCTCTCGTCCAATATGCACCCGATCCGCTCCGGCTTCCCTTCGCTATCTATCTGATTTTCTTGGCGAGCGTTGCTGCGTTGGTGCTTTTCCAGCCGGAAACGCTGTCGCGGCGCTCAAGCCCCAGCTTCGCGCCCCGGCTTGGTGTGCCGAAAGGCGCTCGGCTTGCGTTCGCCGCACCCGCCGCGACCGGCTTTGCCGCGATGGCGGTGGTGGGATTCTATGCCGCGTTGGGGCCGACCACGATCCAGCGTGACCTGCACATCACCAATCGGGCGGTAGCTAGCCTCGTCATCGACGAACTCTTCATAGTTGCGGCCCTTCTGATCTTGGCCTCGCAGCGCCTGTCCCCGCGCAAGACCATGCTCGTCGGCCTTGTGGCGACACCGGTTGGCATGGCCCTGCTCGTGTTGAGTCAGCGGCTGGGCTCGATGTCTGTCCTGATGTTCGGCACGGCCGTCTGCGGCGCAGCGGGCGCGTTCGGCTATCGCGGCGGGCTGGCGGTCGCCAATAGCCTCGCCCCTGCCGAGCGGCGCGCCGAGATCGCTTCCGTATTCTTCATCTGCTGCTTCTGCGGCAATGCGCTACCGGTGATCGGCGCAGGGGCGTTGACCCAGGCCACGAACGCGCATCTGGCGGATCTGGTGTTCGCAGGCGTGGTCTCGGCTATTGCGGCGGCGGCCCTGCTCCTCGCCTTTGCAACGCGCCGCTCGGAGGAGGTTCCTGGCTTGGCGGCCTAAAGCCGGGCGACGACGGGAAAGGCTTCGGCGATCGCGCCACCTTCGCCCAACCGCACCCAGCAATCGGCGAGGAGGGTAGAGCTCAGCACGTGCGAGCGCTGATCCAGCCCGCAGTCGATGCGCGACGGATCGCTGGTATATCGCCCGCGCAAAAGAAGCGTGCAATCTGGCCGCGCTTCAACATTGCAAGTCACGTGCTCGCCTTCCTCAGGCGCAAGGCCCAACATGCGGCGCAACGCATGGACCACGAAGAAGCGGAAGCCCGTCAGCGCCGCTACCGGATTGCCCGGCAACCCGAAATAAGGCCGACCGTCAGCCAGTCGCGCGAACAGGATCGGCTTACCGGGCCGCATCCTTACGCCATGGAGTAGTATCTCGGCGCCGCGCGCCTCAAGCCGCCGCCGCACCAGATCCAGGTCGCCTGCCGAAACGCCGCCGGTGGAGATCACGATGTCGGCAGCGGATGCGCCGTCGAGCAAAAGGTCGATCGCCTCCGACTGGTCGAGGGCGCGACCCAAAAACGCGCAGGGCAGGCCGAGCGCGCGCGCGCAGGCGGCAATCATCGGCGCGTTGCTGTCGATCAGCCCGGCGTCGGTGGTAGCCTGGCCAATTCCACTCAGTTCGGATCCGGTTGAAATTAACCCGATCCTCGGTCGCAGCCAAACATCGAGCCGATCGATCCCGAACGCCGCTAGCGCCCCGATAGCGTGCGGTGTGAGCACGGTACCCGACCTCATAATCTCGGCGCCAGCGATCATATCCTCGCCCGTTTGGCGGACATTCTTCTGTGGCTCGACCGCGTTGCGCACCAGCAACTGACCGTCGACGAGCTCGGCCCGCTCGCGCACGAGTACCGCATCGGCGCCTGGGGGCAGCGGAGCGCCGGTCGCAATTGGCGCCGCTGTTCCAGACATGAGCGGCGCAGGTGAGTGTCCAGCGAAAACGGGGCCGACCAGTCGAAGGGCCACAGGCGCGGCAGTGCTCGCGCTTAGGCTGTCAGCGCTCTGCAGTGCGTAACCGTCCATCGCCGAGACGGGAAAACGGGGAACGTCCCGCCGTGCCCGGAGCGCGGTTGCCGTGACGCGGCCGAACGCGTCGTCCACGGCCACGCTCTCGGTCCCGGGCGGAGCAATGGCGCGCCAAATCACCGCCAGCGCTTCATCGAAGCTTGGTCGAACTGCCTTCTCAGCCATAAGCCAGCACCGCATCAGGTCTGGCCAACACGCGCAGAGGCAGCCCTGCCGCCGCCGCGCGTTCGAGCGCGAGACTGGTGGGGGCCGAAATGGTCGCAAGCATCGGACAGCCCGACAGCGCCGCTTTCTCCACGAGTTCGTACGAACAGCGCGACGAGAGCAAGGCGAAGCCACCCTCCCAGTCGAGCCCGTGGCGGAGCATCGCGCCGATCAGCTTATCGAACGCATTGTGACGACCAACATCCTCCCGCGCCAGCCGGATAGCGCCATCCGCCGAACAGGCGGCTGCGACATGGGCCGCCCCCGTGGCACGGTTTAGCGGCTGGTGCCGATCCAATGCCGCCAGAGCACGGAACAGCGCGACATCCGCAACTGTCGAGCCCTTCGCTGCCGGCGGCAACGGGCGCAGCGCCTGTTCGAGATTCTCGATTCCACACATACCGCAGGCGGATTCGGTGGTGCGGTGGCGCACCCGATCAGCGATCCGGTCGGCGCGCTCTTCTGCAATTTGGATACGCAGGATCCTGCCCTGGGCGGTTTCATGCAGGTCCACACCCACGATATCCGCCGCGCACTCGATCAAGCGCTCCGCTCGGGCGAAGCCAAAAGCCAGATCGAATAGGTCGCCAGGAGAAGTCATCAGCACCGCATAGCCGATGCCATTGAACTCCAACGCTACGGGCACCTCCTGCGCCACTCTTCGCAGAAGCGGCGCCTCGCTCCCGTCCGCCGCAAGCTGCCGAAATTCGAAGGAGGTGCTGCCGTCCATCGATCCTCGCGTAGAGACTTTTCGCCGCAGCTAGAAGCGCCGCCTTAAGCTCAGCTGGTCGCGATGCGCACCGGAACGCCCTTGCCGGCTGGCGTTTTCGACTGCTGGTCGTGATACCAGAGCGGGACGAGTGGGTTCATCTCGGGATAATAGCCACCCAAGCAGCCGTCGGGGAGGTCGAACGGTGTCACGCGCAGCCCGTCCACCTCCCGCGTCTCGCCATCCTCGGCGTCGCCGACCAGCTTGACGATCTGCCCCGGCTTCAGGCCCGCCGCCTCCATCTCCTTGGGATTGATCAGCAGCACGTGGCGGGTACCGTGGATACCACGAAAGCGATCATTATAACCATAGATGGTGGTGTTGAACTGGTCGTTCGAGCGCATCGTAATCAACCGATAACGACCGGGTGCGTCCTTCACGCCCATCGCCGAGAGCCGCTGCGGCGTGGTGAATTCGGCCTTGCCGCTCTCGGTTTTCCAGATCCGCTCGCGCGCGCTGTTCCCCTTATAGAAGCCGCCCGGCATGAACATGCGCGCCTCGAAATCGTGGAACATCTCGGGGTAAGTTTGCTCGATCAGCAGCCGGACCTTGGCATAATCGCCGGTCCATGCATCCCAGTGGACGTTGGGATTGGGCGGCAGCGTCGCCTTGGCAATGCCGCACACGATCGCGAGCTCAGAGCGTAGATGCGGGCTTGCCGGCGCATGCTTGCCGCGTGAGCCGTGGATGCAGGACAGCGAATCCTCGACCGTCACCACCTGCTCGCCGGCTGCCTGTACATCACGTTCGATTCGACCGAGGCAGGGCAGCAGATAGGCGATCTTGCCGTTCACCAAATGGCTGCGATTGAGCTTGGTCGCGATCTGCACGGTCAGCCGCATATTGGGCCAGGCCGCCTCCATCTTCACCTGTTCGGGCACCGCGCGCAGGAAATTGCCGCCAAGGCCGATGAAGGCGTGGATCGTGCCGTTGATGATGCCCTCGCAGGCTTTGACGGTGGTTGTGCCTTCCTCCATCGGCGGATCGAAACCGAACAGCTGCTTGAGCCGGTCGTTGGGCACGAGTTCGGGCTTTTCGGAGATGCCGACCGTGCGCTGACCCTGGACATTGGAATGGCCGCGTACGGGGGAGATGCCCGTGCCGAGCCGACCGATATTCCCGCGCATCAGCATCAGGTTCACGAACATCGCGATATTGTCGAAACCGTGGACGTGCTGGGTGAGACCCATGCCGTAGATTGCGATCGCGCCTTCCGCCTGGATATAGACCTGGGCGGCTTGGCTCAGCGCCTCACGACTGAGCCCAGACTCGGCCTCAATCTCTTCCCAGGGTGTAGCGCGCACCTTGTCGGCGAACTGCTCGAAGCCGTTGGTGTGCTGCTTTATGAAGTCCACATCGAGCACGTGGACCTGCTCGGTTGCCCATTTGGCATCCTCCGCGGCGAGCACATGCTTGGCGAGCCCGACCAGCGCCGCGATGTCGCCACCTGCCTTCACCTGATGATATTGGCTGGAGATCGGCGTCGCGTGCTGCGTCACCATCTGCACCGGATCCTGGGGATTGATGAATTTCACCAGCCCGGGTTCCTTGACCGGATTGAAGGTCACGATCTTGCACCCGCGCTTTACCGCCGCCTGCAACGTGTGGAGAAAGCGCGGGCTGTTCGATCCCGTATTCTGACCGAAGAAGAAGATCGCGTCGCAATGGTCGAAATCTTCAAACGTGCAGGTGCCGACCGGCGCGCCGATCAGCTTCTTGAGCGCGACCGAGGTCGTCTCGTGGCACATGTTGGAGCTGTCCGGCAGATTGTTGTGGCCATAGAGCCGCGCGAACAAGGCATAGAGATAGGAGGTTTCGAGGCTCGCCCGGCCCGAGGCATAGAAGACCGCGCTCTTGGGATCGATCGCCTTCAATTCGCCGCCGATCGCCGCGAAAGCTTCGTCCCAATCGCAAGGCACATAATGATCCGTCGAAGGATCGTAGCGCATCGGATGCGTCAGCCGGCCCTCAGCCTCCAGATCATAGTCCTTCCAATCGCGCAGCTCCGACACCGTGTGCCGCGCGAAGAATTCGGGGGTGCAGCGTTTGGGGGTGAGTTCCCAGAGGGTCGCCTTGGCACCATTCTCGCAAAATTCGAACGGGTGCGGCTGAGCAGGCTTGCCCCAGGCACAGGAAACACAGGCAAAGCCGTCGGGCTTATTCTGTCGCAGAAGCGTCGCCGCCACGTCGGGTCGGTTCCATTCGGTGCCGTATATCTTGGCGATCCCGCCCAGCGATCCGAACCCTCCGGCAGGCCCATCATAATGGGCCATCCTGACGTCCTTGGCCATGCTTGCCCGGCTCCTTTCCCGCCATGCTCGATGCGATGTAGACGGCAATCGCGTGTACCTCCGCACGCGGCGCCTGCGAAAGGCTCTTCACCACCTTCGCCATCGGGCCACGCGCTACGCTGCCATCCGGCGCACGGCCGGTGGTGAGGTAGACCTCCACCTGCACCGCAGTCCATTTCTTACCAGACCCATTAAGCGGTGGCGTGTTCCACCCATCCCCCTTGCCGCCGGCGAGCGGACGGTCCGGCCGCTCGGCCTGCATCAGATTGCGCGGCCTATGGCAGGCACCGCAATGGCCGAGCGCCTCCGTCAAATAAGCACCCCTGTTCCAGATCGGATCGGGCCCGGCGGGCGGCATGAAGGCGCCTGGGCGTGCGAAAAGCAGCTTCCATCCCGCGAGCAGCGGACGATAGCCGAATGGCGGATACAGCCGGTGAGCTGGCGCCACGGCATACACCGGCTGTTGCGACATGACATAAGCATAGAGCGCGGCGATGTCGTTGTCGGTCAGACTCGCGAAATGCTCGTAAGGTAGCGCCGGATAAAGGTGACGACCGTCGCGGCCGACCCCCTCGCGCAGCGCCCGAGCAAATGCCTTTAGCGACCAATGCCCGATTCCCGTCGTCGGATCGGGCGTTATGTTGGGCCCATAGAGAGTGCCCAGCGGCGTCTTTACCGGAGCCCCTCCCGCGAAAGGAGCGACCGACGTAACCGTGTGGCAACTCTGGCAATCTCCGATCATCGCCAGTTCGCGCCCCCGCTCGATCAGGGGTGTGGGTATCTTACCCGGAGATAGCGGCGCGATCTCCGGCAATGCGGGCCGTCGGGCCCACAGCAGATAGAGGCCGAACAGCAAGATAATGACGAAGGTGGTGATGCCGCTGATTTGCCACATGCGGCGCCGGCGCGGACGTGCGTCGATAATGGCCCTCCTTCGAATGGTTCGCTCAAAATCGATCAGTTGGGGACCTGTTCCGTGCAAAGGCTGCCGCGCCGGTCGCTCGCGAGAAAATGGTTGGATTCGGCCTCCTCGGCGCTGATCCGAGCAATACCTGTCTTGGTAAGAGGTCGGTCAGCTACCGGTGACGGCATCACCGCCGTTTCGGTCGCTTTTCTGTTCGCGCGCGGGCTGCGAGCACTTGGTTTGCCCCTGTGACTTTGCCATGCTCCCCGCAACTTAGGGGAGAGGCGCGATGCGCATTGCCTTGCTGGCCGGCCTGATGCTCACCTCATCAATGGCGTGGGCCGATCCGCCAGCCCCCAATTCGCCCGCGGGGGAAGGTACTGCGCAAGGCGATCTTTCGATCACGATTTACAATAATGATCTGGCGCTGGTGCAGGACATCCGTCGGCTCGACCTTCCCACGGGCCGGAGTCGTCAGAATTTTGCGGACGTTTCCGCCGCGATCCGCCCAGAAACGGTGGGTCTCGCCGTCCCCGATGCAGCGGTGGTTGAGCAGAATTTCGATTACGACCTTCTGAGCCCGACCAGCCTGATGCAGAAGAGCGTGGGGGACACGATCACGCTCATCCGCACCGCGCCGATGACGGGTGTGGAGACGCGCGAACGCGCGAAGGTTCTCGCGGTCAATGGCGGCGTCGTGCTTCAGATTGGCGAGCGGATCGAGGTATTGCGCGACGACGGGCTGCCCGTGCGGGTCGTGTTCGACAAAGTACCCGAGTCACTCCGCGCTCGGCCCACATTATCGGTGACGCTGGACAGCCGCCGGGCGGGGCAGCGCCCCGTCACGCTTTCCTATCTTTCCAACGGTCTCGGCTGGAGCGCCGATTATGTCGCGCTGTTCGACCAGAAAGCGAGCACGATCGATGTGCAAGGTTGGGTGACGCTGCGCAACACCAGCGGCACGAGCTTCGCCAATGCCAAAACGCTGCTTGTAGCGGGAGAAGTGGGCTCCGAGAACAATCCGGGCGGCTACACGCCACGCGGCCGACCGCGCACGATCCGTGCCGCGGGAACCGAGACTGCCTCGCGCGAGCAGTTGGGCGATTTCTATCTCTATCCGCTCGCCGAGCGGACCACGATCGCCGACAAGCAGACCAAGCAGGTCAGCTTCCTTGACGTGAAGGGAGCGCCAGCCACCAACGGTTATGAATATCGCAGCGGCTGGCTCGAAAGCGCCGACCAGCCACGCAGCGCCGCCAGCGTGCTCCGTTTCTCGAGTGAGACCAAAGGCGGGTTGGGCGACGCGCTGCCCGCGGGCACGGTACGCGTCTATATGCGCGACGCGCGGGGCGAGCCCCAGTTCGTCGGCGAAAATCGCATCGAGCACACGCCGCAGGGCTCGCACCTGTCGATCCGCACCGGTGACGCGTTCGACGTCAAGGTCCAGTCGGCCGTGGCAGAGCGGACGCGGCTAAGCGCGAGCCGCTGGCGCACGACCATGCGCTACACGCTTACCAATGCCAAGGACCAGCCCGTCACGGTCGAACTGATACAGGGTGGTGTGCCCTGGTGGTGGACCGACACGCGCATCATCTCGGAAAGCATGAAGAGCGAGCGGCGCGACGCGGATACGACCGCCTGGCAGGTGCCCGTGCCCGCGAACGGCTCCGCCACAGTGACGGCGACCTTCGAAACGCGCTTCTGATGCTGGCGCTGGCGGCGATCCTTGCCGCTGCGGCGCCGGTCGTATCGCCTGCGCCCGAAAGGGTGGCACTCACCCTTTATCGCGCGCCTGGCCGGACGCCGCAGGATCGCATGGATCTGAAATCGCTCGGCGGGTTCGCGCTGGTGACGGAGACCCGCACTATCGATTTGCCTGCGGGAGCGGCAGCGCTCCGGTTCGAAGGAGTGGCGGACGGCATCATTCCGGCAAGCGCGATCGTGACTGGCCTTCCCGGCGGCACGATTGAAAAGAACCGCGACGCCAAATTGCTGTCTCCCCTCAACCTGATCGACGGCACGCTCGGACGCGAAGTGACGATACGCCGCACCGACCGTTTGACCGGTAGGATGCGTGAAGAGCGTGCCACGATCGTCGCGGTACCGGTCGGGAATGTGGGCAGTGTCGTGATGCGCACACCCGAGGGAATCGAAACCTGGCGCTGCCCGGGCTTTCCCGAAAAGATCATCTATGACGGCGCACCTCCCGGCCTGTCCGCAAAGCCGGTGCTCAGCGTTGCAACCTCAAGCCCCCGCGCCGCGCGGGTGACAGTCACGCTTTCCTATCTCGCCAGCGGGTTTGATTGGAGCGCGAGCTATGTTGCGACGCTCGCTCCCGCCGGTGACCAGCTCGACCTGTTCGCCTGGGCTACGCTGGCGAACGCGAACGGGCAGGCATTTCCGCAGGCGAGTGTGCAGGCAGTCGCCGGTCGGCTGCAGCGAAGATCCGATCGCGAAATCCTTGCCGCGGCCTCGATGCTGCAGCTGCACTGTTTTCGGCTGGGCACGACCACCTCGGACCTGCCAGTGATCACACCTTACCAACGGCACGCTATTGAAGCTCAGGACATCGGAGAGATTGTCGTTACCGGCATGCGCGCACCCGCGATCACGGTTTCCGCTCCCCCAGCGCCACCCCCGCCACCTCTTCCTCCCGAGGACCTCGGCGATCTCAAACTTTACCGCGTGCCCGAAGCGGTCACGGTGACTCCTAATGCGCAGAAACAGGTCGCGCTCCTGGTTCGCGCGCATGTCGCTTTCGAGAAGACGTACCAGATCGTGCTCCAGCCTTGGCAGGAGGATCAGGTGCCCGCGTCCATCATGCTGCGGATCCATGATGCCGGGCAGAAAGGCCTCGGCATTCCGCTGCCCTCCGGCACTACCGCGCTTTATCAAGTCCGGAAGGGCGAACGGCTGTTGCTCGGGCTCGGTACGATCGGCGATATGGCCAAGGGCGAACGCACGCGCCTCGCCGCCGGGATCAGTCACCAGGTGATCGCGACACAGCATATCGAAAGTGAACGGCGGCACGTCACACTGTCCAACGCCAATCCCTTCCCCGTCTCCGTCGAGGTCGCTATCGGGCCTACCGGCGCACCCGACTATGCAAAGACCAGCAGCCGCCTCGAACGGATCGATGGCGTGCAAACCTGGCGCGCGACACTCGCCGCCCATGCCATCGCCGAGCTGGCCTACAGCATCAAGCACGAGGATTGACCTCGGCTCCCTCCCCCCCTGAGCGGAGAGCAGGTCTGCGAGCGGCAACAGCATGTCGTGAACGGGCACGCCCCTGCGCGACGCGCGCTCCGCATCTTGTTATGGAGCCGGATCGAAAGTCACGGGTGAAGGAGAGGATGTATGACCGGATCGCTCAAGCTTGCCGTCGCCGCCGGGCTGGCAACCACCGCGCTCGTTGCTCACGCCGCGCCGCTTCCGCCCGCTATAACCAAAGCCGCCGCTGACCCCGCGCGCGGAGACCAAGCCAGGCAGGACGTGCGCCGCCGTGGCCCCGAAATCCTTGCCTTCGCTGGCGTAAGGCCGGGCGATAAGGTGATCGATCTGATCCCCGGTGCTGCCTACTGGACGCGGCTCTTCGCGCGCGTGGTCGGCCCTAAGGGCCATGTCTACGGCATCTGGCCTGAACCCTATGCCAAGTTAGCAGGCCGCGACACGATGTTTTACGGCCAGCTCGCCAAGAACGGCTACCCTAACACCTCGCTCGTGATACAGCCCGCGACCAAGCTGAGCGCACCGGAAAAGATCGACCTGGTCTTCACCGCGCAGAATTACCATGACTATCCGGACAAGTTCATGGGTTCCCTTGATCCGTCGGTGCTCAACAAGGCAGTCTACGCGGCACTAAAACCCGGCGGCACATTCTTGGTGATCGATCATCAGGCAGCGCCCGGATCGGGTATGCGCGACACCGACACGCTCCACCGGATCGAGGGCGCGGCGGTGATCAAGCAGGTCACAGCTGCCGGCTTCCGCTTTGTCGGATCGAGCAAGCTGCTTGCCAATTCCACCGACGATCACAGCAAGGCCGTATTCGACAAGAGCATTCGCGGCCGGACCGACCAGTTCATCTATAAATTCCGCAAGCCCGGCTGACCCCCTCCGCTGCTGGTTGGCCTTGCAATCGCCCCTCGATCCGGCGCAGCATCGTCTCGACGAATAGAGTGGAGCAATGCCACGCGCCGTCGAGAGGAGAATGAATGGCCGACAAGATTTTCGGGGCACCGGGCTGTAACCGGTCCGAACTCAAGCTGGTGAAGCGCAAGCAGACTGAGCCCG
>Ga0207647_10000467_pt1 | contig 32759 bp, 26 predicted proteins | sample KBSCornC2_FD_184295 | JGI IMG/M metagenome (GOLD analysis project Ga0207647, IMG submission 184295) | Corn rhizosphere microbial communities from Kellogg Biological Station, Michigan, USA - C2 (SPAdes) (version 2) | ecosystem: Host-associated > Plants > Roots > Rhizosphere ... | reverse complement strand
CCGCAACGAGTCCCACGCATGAATACCGTTCCCGACAACGCGCGCTTGCCCGACGTCGCCATCGGCGCACAGCCGCAAGCGGGCGGTGCGCTGGACTGGGTCGGCATGGACGGCATCGACCTGCCGGTGCGTTGTGCAGACGGGCGGGGTGGCACCGCCACGGTGCCTGCGCGGGTATCGGTCCAGGTGAACCTCGCCGATCCCGCGGCGCGCGGCATCCACATGTCGCGGCTGTATCTCGCGCTCGAACGATCGCTGGGCGAACAGGTACTGACACCCGCGGGCCTGTGCAGCCTGCTCCATGTGCTGGTGGCGTCCCATGCGGATCTTTCCAGCCGCGTCCGCCTCCGCGTCGAATATTCGCAACTGCTGAAGCGGCGTGCGCTGGTCAGCGACAACGCGGGTTGGCGTGCCTATCCGGTGACCGTCGAGGCGCAATTGCTGGACGAACATTTCAGCGTGCAACTCGGATGCGAAGTGACATATTCCTCGACGTGTCCGGCTTCGGCGGCGCTGTCGCGGCAACTCAACCAGCAGCGTTTCGACGAGGACTTCGCCGACACCGTGCCGTCGCAACGCGCGGTGCGCGAGTGGCTGGGTTCCGAGCGCGGCATGGCGGCCACACCGCACGCGCAGCGAAGCACCGCGAACGTGACGGTGCGGCTGGCGCCGGGTTTCGACCTGCCGGTTTCGGAATTGATCGATGCCATTGAAGGCGCGCTGGCAACGCCGGTGCAGACGGCCGTCAAGCGCGAAGACGAACAGGCCTTCGCGAAGTTGAACGCCGAGAACCTGATGTTCTGCGAGGATGCGGTGCGCCGCATCTGCGTGGCGCTCGATGCCGACAAACGCATCGCCGGTTACCGCATCCGCGCCGCGCACCACGAAAGCCTGCATCCGCACGATGCGGTCGCCGAAACATCCAGGGAATTTCCGCTGTAGGAGTGTGCCGGCGCGACAGCGCGCGACAGCCCTCGCGATGAGCGGTCGCGCGCACGCGCGCTCCTACCGAGCAAAAACCAGCCGCATGCCCGTTGGGGCATTGAGAATTTTTCCGTCGCGCGCGACCAGATTCCCGTTGACGAAGGTGGCGGCAACGCCAGCGCGGAAGGTATCGCCTTCGAATGGCGACCAGCCGCATTTCGACAGCACCTGATCCTTGCGCACCACCTGCGGTTTCGCCGGGTCGATCAGCGTCAGGTCGGCGAAATACCCCTCGCGCAGATAGCCGCGATCCTGGATCGCGAACAGCGTCGCCGGCGCGTGCGCGCAGGCTTCGACCAGTCGTTCGAGCGTGAAGTCGCCGCGGAACGCGCACTCCAGCGCCACCTGCAGGGCGAACTGGATCAGCGGAATGCCGGACGGACAGCGCGTGTAGGGATGGTCTTTTTCCGATGCGAGATGTGGCGCATGGTCGGTGGCGAGGATGTCGATGCGGGTGTCTGCCAGCGCGCGCGTCAACGCTTCGCGATCCGAGGCCGCCTTGATCGCGGGATTGCATTTGATCTTGCCGCCCAGCGTCGCGTAGTCGGCATCGCTGTAGCGCAGAAAGTGCACGCAGGTTTCGGCGGTGATCTTCTTGTTCGCGATCGGTCCGGATTCGAACATTGCCAGTTCGTCGGCGGTGGAGACGTGCAGCACGTGCAGCCGCGTGCCATGGCGGCGTGCGGTTTCGACGGCCCATTTCGTGGATTCGAGGCACGCTTCACGCGAGCGGATTTCGGGGTGCAGCCGCATCGGGATATCGTCGCCGTACTTGGCTTTCGCACGATCCAGATTCGCATGGATGATGCGGCTGTCCTCGCAATGCACCACCACAGTCACTGGCGATTCGCGGAACACGCCGTCCAGCGCGTTCGGGTCGCTGACGCAAAGATTGCCGGTCGACTCGCACAGGAACACCTTCACGCCGGGCACCTTGCGCGGATCGAGCGCGCGTATCGCATCGAGGTTGTCGTTGCTGGCGCCGAGATAGAACGCGTAATTTGCGACCGAAGTGCGCGCCGCGGCCGCGTATTTGTCTTCCAGCAATGCGTGCGTCAGCGTCGCCGGTTTCGTGTTCGGCATGTCGATGAAGCTGGTGACGCCGCCGGCGACCGCCGCGCGTGATTCGGAGGCGATATCGGCTTTCGCGGTGTAGCCGGGTTCCCGGAAATGCACGTGGTCGTCGATCATGCCGGGCAGCAGCCACAGGCCCGATGCGTCGAAAACCCGTTCACAGGCGCGGCCATGGAGATCGCCGCCGATCTCCGCGATGCGCCGATCCCGAATGCGCAGGTCGGCCTGGAAACGGCGGCCTTCGTTGACGAGTTCGGCGTTCTTGATCAGCCAGTCGGCCATTCAGTGTTCTCCATGGGGGTGCCGGCAGCGCCGCAGCGTGAAGTGTTCGGGCACCGGATCGTCGCCGCCTTCGCACAGCGGCTGGCAGCGCAGGATACGCCATGCCGCAAGGACGCTGCCCCGCAGCGGCCCGTGGCGCGCGATCGCGATGCGCGCGTACGTCGAGCACGTCGGGTAAAACCGGCAACGCGCGCCCAGCAGCGGACTCAACAGGCGCTTGTACGCGGCAATCAGGAACAACAGGAGGCGTGTCACGGGCGGATGCCGTCCGCATGGCAGAAAAGGGCGCGGGCGGGGCTTTTGAAATCGGTTGCCCGACCGCATTGACTACGCTATAACACGCGGTCGCATCTCCACAACTTCGAGTGCAAGGACATGGCAAAACCGAAGCACGGCGCAGCCAAGCGCAGCGACAAGCAAGCGAAGTCCTCGGCCAAGCAGGCCAAGGCCCGCCCCGCGAAGAAGGCGGCCGCAAGGCCGGCGCGCAAGTCCGCGGCCAGGACCGTGCACAAGGCGCCCGCAAAAGTCGCCAAGGCGGTGAAAAAGCCGGGCAAAACCGCCACCAAGGCGGTGAAGAAGGCGAGCGCGAAGAAGGCCGCCCCGATCTCCACCATCAAAAACAAATCCAAGATTCCCACCGTGAAGAAAGCCGCTGCTGCGAAAAAATACAAGGACACACCCGCGTCGAAAAAACCGGCGCCTGCCCATGCCTCCGCGACCGAACACGATGCGTCGCGTGCGGCACACCAGCCGGTGCGCAAGCAGCACGCGAGACCCGTTGGTGGTGTCGCCGCGCGGCTGAGCGTTGGCGCGGCCGTCGAACAGACCATCACCCGCGAGGATGGACGCTACGCGCTGCCGGCCAGCGTCAACATCGAGTTGCCGAAGGGTTATCGTCCTTCGCCCAAAGAGGAATACATGAACCCGAAGCATCTGGCGTATTTCCGCCAGAAGCTGAAGGACTGGCGCGACCAGTTGGTCGAGGAGTCGCGCCAGACTATGGAAAACCTCCGTGAAGAAGTGCGTGACGTGGGCGACGACGCCGAACGTGCCACCCGCGAGACCGAGAACTCGCTGGAACTTCGCACCCGCGATCGCTACCGCAAGCTGATTTCGAAGATCGAAAAAGCGCTGCGCAAGATCGAGGAAGGCCGCTACGGCTATTGCGAGGAAACCGACGAGGAAATCGGCCTCGAGCGTCTCGAGGCGCGTCCGATCGCGACGCTGTCGCTGGATGCGCAGGAACGTCGCGAGCATCTGCAGAAGCAGATGGGCGATTAGCCGAGCGGTTCTGCTCGCTTGGCGAGCTGATGTGCGTGCAGGCGCCTCCCCGTAGGTTGGGCTGACAGCAGCTTCATCGCTGGAAGCCCAACGTGCTTGCATGGCGTTATGTGTCTGTTGGGCTTCTTTCGGGCGGCGCCCGGAATTAGCCCCACCTCCACGTTTCGCCCCATTCCTGCGTTCAAACCCGCGCGTTGCCCGCGCGATGATCGTTTTGTTGACCGTGCTCCGCGCGGCTTTCTCTTTCGGCGCGCAAAACTGCGTATCCGGTGCTTGATCGAGCGCCGCGCCGCCTCCATCCTCAAGGGAACGCCCGCATTCGCGGGTTTGAAGCATTGCGAACCCTGAATCCGACATGGCAACTGAAACCAACGAATCCCCCGTGACCGCCGCCATCGAGCTGCCGGTGCTGCCGCTGCGCGACGTGGTGGTGTATCCGCACATGGTGATCCCGCTTTTCGTCGGGCGCGAAAAATCGATGAAGGCGCTGGAAGCGGCGATGGAAGGTGATCGCCGCATCCTGCTGCTGGCGCAGAAGCAACCCGAAACCGACGATCCCACCGAAGCCGACCTGCACACGGTCGGCACCATCGGCAATCTGCTGCAACTGGTGAAGCTGCCGGATGGGACCGTGAAGGTGCTGGTCGAAGGCCAGTCGCGCGCGCAGTTGCAAAGCTGCTTCGAATCCGATGGCATGCTGCGCGCCCACGCGGTGGCGCTGCAGCCGCTGTTCGACCGCCCGACGGTGGAACTCGAAACCGCCGCGCGGATGCTGGTGAGCCTGTTCGAGCAGCTGGTGCGCCAGAGCCGCAAGCTGCCGCCGGAAGTGTTGACCAGCTTGTCCGGCATCGATGACTTGTCGCGTCTCGCCGACTCGATCGCCGCGCATCTTTCCGTGCGCCTCGCCGACAAGCAGAAGGTGCTTGACACGCTGGCCGTCGGCGCGCGCACCGAAATGCTGATCGGCCTGGTCGAGAGCGAACTGGACCTGCAGCAAGTCGAGAAACGCATCCGCGGGCGCATCAAGACCCAGATGGAAAAGAGCCAGCGCGAGTACTACCTCAACGAGCAGATGAAGGCGATCCAGAAGGAGCTGGGCGACATCGAGGAGGGTGGTAACGAAATCGACGCGCTGTCGAAGAAGATCGAGCAGGCCGGGATGCCCAAGCCGGTGCTGGCCAAGGCCAGGGCCGAGTTCAACAAGCTGAAGCAGATGCCGCCAATGTCGGCCGAGGCCACGGTGGTGCGCAACTACCTCGACTGGCTGACTTCGGTGCCGTGGAAGAAGCACAGCAAGGTTCGCAAGGATCTGCGGATCGCCGAGCAGGTACTCGACGAGGATCATTACGGGCTGGAGAAGGTCAAGGAACGGATCCTCGAATACCTCGCCGTGCAGCAGCGCGTGAACAAGATCAAGGGACCGATCCTGTGTTTGGTCGGCCCGCCCGGCGTCGGCAAGACCTCGCTGGGCCACTCGATCGCGCGCGCGACCAACCGCAAGTTCGTGCGCCAGAGCCTGGGCGGCGTGCGCGACGAGGCCGAGATCCGCGGCCATCGCCGCACCTACATCGGTTCGCTGCCCGGCCGGATCATACAGAACATGGCCAAGGTCGGGACCAAGAACCCGATGTTCATGCTGGACGAAATCGACAAGATGGCGATGGATTTCCGCGGCGATCCGTCGGCCGCACTGCTGGAGGTGCTGGATCCCGAGCAGAACCATGCGTTCAACGATCACTATCTCGAGGTTGATTTCGACCTGTCCGAGGTGATGTGGATCGCGACGGCCAACTCCATGAACATCCCGGCGCCGCTGCTGGACCGCATGGAGGTGATCCGCATCCCGGGTTACACCGAGGACGAGAAGGTCGCGATCGCCACCAGGTACCTGCTGCCCAAGCAGAAGAAGGGGGCCGGTTTGAAGGACGAAGAACTTGCGGTCACCGAGGGCGCGTTGCGCGACATCATCCGCTACTACACGCGTGAATCGGGCGTGCGCAATCTGGAGCGCGAGCTGGCCAAGATCTGCCGCAAAGTGGTCAAGGAGCTGACCCTGAAGGAAGGCGGCAAGCCTGCGGCGGAAAAGGAAGCTGCGTCCGCCAGGGCCAGGCCTGCCGCGAAGAAGCGTGCGCCATCCGCGATCAAAGTCGAGTCGAAGAACCTCGACAAGTACCTCGGCGTGCGCCGCCACGACTTCGGCCGCAAGGAGCAGCAGAACGAAGTGGGCCTGGTCACCGGCCTCGCGTGGACGTCGGTGGGCGGCGATCTCCTGAGCATAGAAGCCACCGTGGTGCCGGGCAAAGGCAAGTTGATCCTCACCGGGCAATTGGGCGACGTGATGAAGGAATCGATCCAGGCCGCGCAGTCGGTGGTGCGCGCGCGCAGCCAGCGGCTGGGCATCGAGCAGGATTTCCACGACAAATATGACATCCACGTGCACGTGCCCGAGGGCGCGACGCCCAAGGACGGCCCGAGCGCGGGCATCGCGATGTGCACGGCGCTGGTCTCGGCGCTGACGAAGAATCCGGTGCATGCGGAAATCGCGATGACCGGCGAAATCACCCTGCGTGGCCGGGTACTGCCGATCGGCGGCCTGAAGGAGAAGCTATTGGCCGCGCATCGCGGCGGGATCACCACGGTGATCATCCCGGAAGAGAACAAGAAGGACCTTGCCGAGATTCCAAAGAACATTACCGATGCACTCACTATCCATCCCGTACGCTGGATCGATCAGGTGCTGGACATCGCGCTGGAACATCCGCTGACGCCGCTGCCGGCGGAGGTGGCGACGCCCCAGGTGAAAGAGCTTCCGGTCGAAACCACTCACGAGCAGGCCGACGACAACGCGGCCACGCGCACGCACTGAAGATCACGCGAGTGGACCGGCGGCACGCGCGATGCATGGTGCGTCGCCGTACGGCACTTGCGTTTTTGCGTGGCCCATGATGGTGATGAACGCGGGTTGCATTCCGGTGATCGACACGCTGAAATTCAAGCCCTGCCTTTATTGCGAGCCTTGTGGGCCGCTGGTATAAAGGCCGGGCCGTGCGACGCAGACGCTCATGCCGCGCATCGCTACGGGAATCGCAACACGACCGGACAGACGTGATCTTGGCGACACAGGGAAAACGTCCTTCCACCGAACAATCCACGGGCTGCTCGAAACCCAAGAGGGAGTCTCCATGAACAAAGCTGAGTTGATCAACGCAATCGCCGATCATGCCGATCTGTCCAAGGCCGATGCCGGCCGTGCGCTCGACGCCGTCACCGATCAGATCAAGCGCGCGCTGAAGAAGGGCGACGATGTGTCGCTGGTCGGTTTCGGAACCTTCGTGGTACGCAAGCGCGCCGCACGTTCCGGCCGCAACCCGCGCACCGGCCAGACCATCAAGATCAAGGCGTCGAAGGTGCCGGCGTTCAAGGCCGGCAAGGCGCTGAAGGACGCGCTGAACTGAGGCTCCCGGTGCGACCGGCGTTGCCGGCCGCGCACGGATTTGGCGGCCGACGCACACTGCGTCGGCCGCAGCTTTTCGGGGGGGCAGGATTCTTGCGACGGGTGTGCCGGCCCCGAACGCGTTATCTTCGATCTTGTGGAAATTGCGGCACAAGGATATGTCGCGGAACGCGTGGCGCGGCTTGGCCGCGACCGTTTTGGTGAGGGCCGTGGCAGGATGCCCGGTCCCGAACACGTGGCATTCCAATCTCGCGGAATTTGCGGTACATGGATGTACCGCGCGCGGAAGCTGCTTTGCGGCTGACGCGGAAAACGTGGCGCGGCTTGGCCGCGACCGTTTTGGTGAGGGCCGTGGCAGGATGCCCGGTCCCGAACAACAACATGGGCGCTTAGCTCAGCGGTAGAGCGTCTCCTTTACACGGAGAGGGTCGGGGGTTCGAAACCCTCAGCGCCCACCACTTTTCATCGCGGCGCGGCGAGCGCCGCCTTGCCCTACAATACCCGGCTGATCTGGCCATCGTCACGGCGGAAACCATGCTGCAAGCCATTCGCAACCTGTTCAAGAGCTGGATCGTCATCGCGATATTCGGCGTGCTGGTGGTCGTCGCGTTCCTGTTCTTCGGCATCGAAGGTTATTTCAGCCAGAGCAATGCGACCTGGGTGGCCAAAGTCGACGGCCACGAAATTTCGCAGCAGGATTTCACCACCGCCTTGAACAACGCCCGGCAGCAGCAGTTGAACCAGCCTGGCAGCACGATCGATCCGTCAGAGTTCGAAAAGCCTGCATTCAAGGAGGATGTGTTGAAACGGGTGATCAACCGGCAGTTGCTGATCAACGCGAACGACGAGTACGGGATCAAGGTGCCCGATGCCGAGGTGCGCGACCAGATCGCGTCGTACCCGATCTTCCAGGTCAACGGCAAATTCGATTCGTCGAGCTATCTTGCGTGGCTCGCACAACAGGGCAAGACCGCGACGCAGTTCCAGGACGAGATCCGTTCCGACCTCGCGACCCAGCAGGTGCCGCAGGCCATCGTCGCCACGGCATTTGCCACCAAGGCCGAGGCTGACGCCTTCCTGCGCCTGCAACTGCAGACCCGCGATTTCAGCTACGTCGAATTGCCTGCGCCTGCGCCGACCGAGCAGGAACAACAGGTCACCGATGCGCAGGTGGCGGACTACTACAAGCAGCACCAGGCGGATTTCATGACGCCGGAAGAAGTGTCGGTGGACTACATCGATCTCGACGCGGCCACCATGAAGGCTACGCCCGACCTCAGCGACAAGGCCTTGCAGGCGCGCTACGACAAGGAGAAATCGCGCTTCGTCAGCCCGCCGCAATGGGACGTTTCGCACATCCTGATCAAACTGCCGGCCAAGCCGACCGACGCCCAGAAGCAGGAGGCGCTGGCCAAGGCGCAGAAGGTCGAAGCGCTGGCCAAGGCACCGGGTGCGGATTTCGCCAAGCTCGCCGAGCAGTATTCCGACGACCTGGGTTCCAAGCGGCAAGGCGGCGACCTGGGCTGGTTGTCGAAGGGCGATGCTGGCCCCGAGTTCCAGGCGGCGTTGGACAAGATGAAGAAGGGCGATGTTTCCGACCCGGTGCTGACTTCGGACGGTTATCACGTCATCGACGTGCGCGACATGCGCGAAGGTCACACCGAAACGTTCGCGCAGGTGCGCGATCAGTTGGTGCAGGAGGCTACCAAGGACGCACGCCAGGACCACTATCGCGATGTCGGCAACAAGCTCACCGACATGATCTACAACGATCCGACGTCATTGAAACCGGCGGCGGAAAAACTCGGTCTGACCATCCAGACCACGCCGCTGTTCGGGCGCGACGGTGCCAAGACCGGACTGGCCGCCGATCCAAAAGTAGTGAAGGCCGCGTTCTCCGACCTGGTGCTGGTGCAGGGCAACACGTCCGATCCGATCGACCTCGGCAACGACCACATGGTGGTGATCCACATCGCCAAGCACGTGGCCGCGGCGGTCAAGCCGCTGGTGCAGGTGAGCGATACGATCAAGCAGGCCGTGGTCCAGCAGCGCGTGGACGCCGCCGCCAAGAAACTTGCCGATGCGGCGTTCGCCAAGCTGCAGGGCGGCGAGAAGCTGGATGCGCTGGCACAGGCCGCCGGCCAGACGGTGCAGGAGAAAACCGGGGTGATGCGCAATGCCGCCGATCTCGATCCGGATCTGTTGAAGGCGGTGTTCGAAATGGAGCATCCGGCCAAGGGCGCCGAGACGAGCGCGTTGGTGCCGATGCAAAAAGGCCGCTATGCACTGGTGGTACTGGGTGCGGTCACGCCGGGCGATCCATCCAAGGTGCCTGCGGAAGCCCAGGGCTTTCTGCGCGAGCAGATGGCGCGCGCTTACGGCGCGGCCGATATCGAGGCGTTCCTCGACGTGCTGCGCAGCAAGGCCAAGATCGAAACGGCGCCGCAGCGGCTTTGACGTCCGGTTGAGCTGGCGGGGCGGTTTGCGAGCCACCTCCGAACGCAAGCGCGCTGGACTCGTTTGCGGTAATCCTTGTGAACGCGCGCCACCGAACGGAATTTCTCAACCGGCTGATCGTCGGACCTGCCCCCGCGGGCGCTGACGAATCGTGATGCGTTCGGCGCTGTGGTCGGAGTCGCCCGATGGCGGCGGCGCGGTTGCGCCGATGGACTGCATCGCACGACCGGGGTGCAAGGTTCCCGGCCGCGCGCCGTTTTTGTCAGAGATACTTCACCACGATTTCGCTGCGGCCGTCCGCGTCGCCCAGCGACTGGATGGTGACCACGCGCGGTGGATCGTCGAAGCGCCCGATTTGCGCGGCGGCAGGCGCCGTGGATCGGCTGGAAGACGGGGTGACCATCGGCACATTGGGGGCGGTCGGCGTTGCGACGGTGCCAGCAAACGTGACGTGTCCACCTGCAACTGCAAAAGCAATCAAAAACGGCACGGGTGCCATTTGTCCCTCCCTCCTTGGGAATGTCGACAATGGTTCCCTCCCACACGCGCCCTTTGTACAAGGTGCGACACACTGCAGTCTGGATGTCCGTCACACTCTCGACAGCGCAAACTTTGTTTACATTCCGGTTGCCCAAGGTGCGGAAGCAATTCAGGCCGCCGGCGACGGCACGAAAGGGCGTTGCGATCGTCGTCGGTGCCGCCCGCGAATCGACGCGGCAATCACCAGCCCATGTAGTGGCCGCCGTTGATCGCGAGATTCGCGCCGGTGATCCATGCGGCCTTTTCGTCGAGGAAGAACGCCACCGCGTAGGCGATTTCATCCGGTTCGCCCAACCGGCCGACCGGAATCTGCGCGACGATCTTGGCGCGCACGTCTTCGGGCACCGCCATCACCATGTCGGTGCCGATATAGCCGGGCGAAACCGTGTTGACGGTGATGCCGAACCTCGCGTTTTCCTGTGCCAGCGAAATCGTGAATCCGTGCATGCCGGCTTTCGACGCGGCGTAGTTGGCCTGGCCGTACTGGCCCTTCTGGCCGTTGATCGAGCTTATCTGCACGATGCGCCCCCACTTGCGCGCGCGCATGCCCTCGATCACCGGACGCGTGACGTTGAAGCAGGCATTCAAATTGGTGTTCACCACGTCCACCCACTGCTGGTAACTCATCTTGTGGAACGTGGTGTCGCGGGTGATGCCGGCGTTGTTGATCAGGATGTCGATCGGACCCGCCTGTTCCTCGATCGCACGCACCATCCGCTCGCACGATTGCGGATCGGAGACGTCGCCCTTGACGGTGATGACGTCGATGCCTTCAGCCGCCAGCTTGTCGCGCCAGGCGCTGGTTTTTTCCTCGTTGCGATAATTGGTCGCGACCTTGTGCCCCATCTTTGCCAACTGATGGACGATTGCGGTACCGATGCCGCCGGTACCCCCCGTTACCAGTGCCACGCGTGCGCTCATGACGCCTCCTTCGGGTGGTGGTGCGGCCATCCTAGCGCTTGCCTGCGGCGTCGGCGAGCCGTCGGAAATCGCGTTGCAATTGGCTACGCTCCCGGGCTTGCGCAACCAGCGCCCGCGGCGAATTCGGCGCTGCGTCGGGGCGCGTCGACGTTGCGTGCGAGGACGCCGCGCAACGCGACGAGCTGGAATCGTTCCGCCGCCATCCGCAGCATCGTGGTCACGTCGGAAGCTTCGGGGACATGCTGATCGAGGAAGCGCAGTGCACGCGCAAGCGTTGTCCGCGTATCGTGCAGATCCACCGGCGGCGCATCGCTGGTTTTCGAGAGCTTGCGGCCTTCGCCATCCACCGCCAGCGCCAGGTGCAAGTAGGTGGGTGTGGGCAAACCGAGCAGACGCTGCAGCAGGATCTGGCGCGGCGTGGAATCGAGCAGATCGCAGCCCCGCACGACCTCGCTGACGCGCTGGTGCGCGTCGTCCACCACGCAGGCGAGCTGGTAGCTCCACAACCCGTCGGCACGCTTCAGCACGAAATCACCGACCGCCTCGCGCACATTCTGCACCTGCGGACCCTGCAAGCCATCCTCGAAGGCGATGGTGTGATCGGGCACGCGCAAGCGCCATGACGGTTCGCGATCGTCGCGCGGCGGACTGATGCAGCAACCGTCGCGGTGGACGATACCCGCGCTCTCCAGGTCGGCGCGGCTGCACCAGCATGGGAAGGCATGGCCCGTTGCACGCAAGGCTTGCAGGGCTTCCGCATAGGCTTCGCCGCGCTCCGACTGGAACAACGGCGGTTCGTCTGCAACCAATCCGAGTTGTTCCAGCACGGCGAGGATCACCTGCGTGGCACCCGGTACCTCGCGCGGCGGGTCGATGTCCTCGATCCGAAGCAGCCATTGCCCCTGTTGCTGGTGCGCGCGCAACCAGCTCGCCAGTGCCGCGACCAGCGATCCGAAATGCAGTTCGCCGGTGGGCGAGGGCGCGAATCTTCCGCGGTAGGGCAAGCGGGCTCCTTTGACTGACGGTGCGCCGCGGCTAGTATGCGGCAGCTGGGTCTAAAGACGGGGAAACCGATGAGCGCCATCACAGCAACACCATCGCGTCGCGAGTTGACGATCCGGGGCGTCGTCATCGGCATCGTCATCACCGTCGTGTTCACGGCCGCGAACGTCTATTTCGGCCTGAAGGCGGGCCTGACCTTTTCGACCTCGATCCCGGCCGCGGTGATTTCGATGGCGATCCTGAAGACGCTGCGCGACGCCACCATCCAGGAAAACAACATCGTCCAGACGGTGGCTTCGGCCGCCGGCACGCTGTCGTCGATCATCTTTGTGCTGCCGGGCCTGGTGATCGTCGGGTACTGGAGCGGCTTTCCGTTCTGGATTTCGGCCGGCATCTGCGCGACCGGCGGCATCCTCGGCGTGATGTACACCATTCCATTGCGGCGCGCGCTGGTCACCGATTCCGATTTGCCCTACCCGGAGGGTGTCGCCTGCGCCGAGGTGCTGAAGGTCGGCAGCGGATCCGATCAGCGGATCGGCCGCATGGCCGAAGTGGAATCGGTGCCCGCCGCAAGCGGCGCGCGCGGAATCGAGGCGGCTGCCCCCGCGGCGGCTGCGGAAGCGAGTGCCGCCGGCTTGAAGGCGGTGCTGTGGGGGGCAATCGTTTCGGCGATCTTCTACGTCATCGTGCAGACACGGATCTTCGCGGCCGCTGTCACCGACTATTTCCGCGTCGGCGGCGAGCGCGGTGGCGCCAGTGGTTTCGATTTCGGCCTCTCGTTCGCCCTGTTCGCGATCGGTCACCTGGTCGGCTTGTGGGTGGGCGTGGCGATGCTGGTCGGCGCGCTGATCGGCTGGGCGTGGGCGGTGCCGTACTTCACGCACCTGCATTGGGCCGCCGGTCCGGCCGCGGAAGTGGCGCAAGCCGGCTGGAGCAACTACGTGCGTTTCATCGGTGCCGGCGCCATCGGGGTGGCCGCGATCTGGACGCTCGCGAAACTGGTGAAGCCGTTGGCCGGCGGCCTCGCCGGCGCGTTTCGCGCATCACGTGCGCGCAAGGCCGGGACCTTGAACGAATTGCCGCGCACCGAGCACGACATGCCGATCGGCATGGTCGGCCTGGTTTCGCTGATCTGCATGATCCCGATCGCGTACCTGCTGTGGCACTTCAGTGTCAACAATGGGCTGGGAGCCGCGACCTGGACGCTGGTGATCGGCGGCGTCGCGTTCGTGATCCTGCTGAGCTTCCTGGTGTCGGCGGTGTGCGGCTACATGGCTGGCCTGATCGGGTCATCCAACAGCCCATTGTCCGGCGTGGGCATCCTGGTGGTGGTGATCGCGGCGCTGCTGCTGGTGGTCGGCGTGAAGCCGTTCCTGCCGCCGGGTGCGGACAAGGCCCTGGTCGGGTTCGCTCTCTTCATCACCGCGATCGTGTTCGCGGTGGCATCGATCGCCAACAACAACCTGCAGGATCTGAAGACCGGCCAACTGGTGGACGCCACGCCGTCGATGCAGCAATGGGCGCTGGTGATCGGGGTGCTGGCCGGGGCGGTGGTGATCCCGCCGGTGCTGGATCTCCTGCAAAGCACTTACGGGTTTCTGGGTGCGCCCGGCGCCGATCCTGCACACGCGCTGCCGGCGCCACAGGCAGGCCTGATTTCGGCACTGGCCAATGGCGTGATCACCGGCGAGGTGCCGTGGGACATGATCGGGCTCGGCGCCGGCATCGGCGTGGCCATCATCATCCTCGACGAATTGTTGGGACTCTCGAAGAAAAAACACGGCCCGCGTCTGCCCCCGCTCGCGGTGGGCCTGGGCATCTACCTGCCCACCTCGACCACGCTGATGGTGGTCGTGGGTGCGCTGGTGGGCGCGTGGTTCGAGCGCCGCGCGGATCGGCATGCCGGGGCCGAGCCAACCAAGCAACTCGGCGTGCTGCTGGCGTCGGGCCTCATCGTGGGCGAAAGCCTGCTGGCGGTGGTTTTCGCCGCCATCGTGGGGCTGAGCGGCAAGCAGGGCCCGATTGCGCTGGCGAGCGCGGATTTCCAGACGCCTTCGATCATCATCGGCGGGGTGGTGTTCGCGGCACTGGTGATCCTGCTTTACCGCTGGATCATCCGGATGGGTCGCGCGACGGCTTGAGAAAACGCCGCGTTGCCACCAATCAGACGGTTTGCCGCCGCATCCGGCCGGGTGCGGTTCGGCCATGCCCAACACCCTGACTTTTCACGGATCGACCATGAACACTGCCACCGAAACCCGCCCATTCGAAGCCGAAGTCGCGCAGGTGCTGCGACTGGTCACCCACTCGCTGTATTCGCACAAGGAAATTTTCCTGCGCGAACTGGTTTCCAATGCCTCGGATGCCTGCGACAAGCTGCGTTTCGAAGCGATCGGCAAACCCGAATTGCTGGATGGCGACGGCGAGCTGCACATCGACATCGACTACGACAAGGACGCGAAAACCGTCACGGTGCGCGACAACGGCATCGGCATGAGCCGCGACGAAGTGGTCGCCAACCTCGGCTCGATCGCGAGTTCCGGTACGCGGCGATTCCTGGAATCGCTGTCCGGCGAACAGCAGGCCGATGCGCGCCTGATCGGCCAGTTCGGCGTGGGCTTCTATTCCGCGTTCGTGGTGGCCGACAAGGTGACGGTGCTGACGCGCCGCGCGGACGCGGCGGCGGCGGACGGTGTGCGCTGGGAGAGCGATGGCAAGGGCGAGTATTCGCTCGCGGCCGAGGAGATCGCCGCGCGCGGCACGGCCGTGGTCCTGCACCTCAAGGACGACGAATCCGAATTCCTCGATCACTGGAAGCTGCGTGACCTGATCCGGAAATACTCCGACCACGTCGCGTTTCCGATCCGGATGAAGAAATACAAGGACGGCAAGCCCACGGACGAGTGGGAAACCGTCAACGATGCCTCGGCGCTGTGGGCCAAGAACAAGTCCGGAATCTCGGACGACGAATACAAGGCTTTCTACAAGTCACTGGGTCACGACTTCAACGATCCGCTGGCGTGGTCGCACAATCGTGTCGAGGGCAGCCAGCGCTTCACCACGCTGCTCTACATGCCGGCGCAGCCGCCGTTCGACCTGATGATGGGCGGCCGCGACGAACGCAAGGGCGTCAAGCTGTACATCAAACGCGTCTTCATCATGGATGCGGCCGAGGAACTGCTGCCGAACTACCTCCGTTTCGTGCGTGGCGTGGTCGACGCCGACGACCTTCCGCTCAACGTCAGCCGCGAGATCCTGCAGCACAACCGCCAGATCGAGCGGATCAAGGCGTCGTGCGTCAAGCGCGCGCTGGACCTGATCGAGAAGCTGGCAAAGGACGAGCCCGCGAAGTTCGAAACCTTCCGCAAGGCCTTCGGCAATACGCTGAAGGAAGGCATCGTCGAGGATCCATCGAATCGCGAGCGCATCGCGAAATTGCTGCGCTTTGCATCGACGAAAGGTGAGGGCGCCGAGCAGAACGTGTCGCTCGACGACTACCTCGCGCGGATGCAGCCCGGCCAGGAGGCTATCTGGTTCGTCACCGCCGACAGCTACAAGGCGGCCGCCGGCAGCCCGCAGCTCGAGGCCTTCCGGGCCAAGGGCGTCGAGGTGCTGCTGATGTTCGATCGCGTCGACGAATGGATCATGGGCCAGTTCGGCGAGTACGAGGGCAAATCGTTCCGCAACGTCGCCAAGGGCGAGTTGCCGCTGGACGAAGCCGACAAGCAGAAGCAGGAAGCGGTGGCGAAGGAGGCCGAGCCGCTGGTGAAGAAGCTGAAGGATCTCCTGGACGATCGCGTCGGTGACGTGCGCGTTTCGGCGCGGCTCACGGATTCGCCATCGTGCCTGGCGCTGTCCGATTACGAATTGGCGCCTCACCTTGCCCGCTTGTTGCGCGAAGCGGGGCAGGAAGTGCCCGATTCCAAACCCACGCTGGAAATCAATCCCGCCCATGCGCTGGTCAAGCGCGTCGAATCGGAAGCCGACGAGGCGAAAGCGAAAGACCTGGCGCTGCTGTTGCTGGAACAGGCCGAGATCACCGCTGGCGCGCAGTTGCCCGATCCGGCGGCGTTCGTGCAACGGATGAATCGAGCCCTGCTCGGCGCGTAGTCGCCGTCAGGGACCTCCTGGCCACCTTTCGCCGATCCCGCGTTGATTTCATCCACGGCGGTTTTCAGGCCGTAGCCGCATTTCTGCCGGCACAGTTGGATGACTTCGACCTTGTGGCCCATCCGCAGTTCGACGCCGATTTCCGCGTTGCTGATGTCCGTTCGCGGAGATGTCGGCTTGGGTTGCCCGCCGCGGCGAAGCAGATGACCGGCAACAGCCGCGGCTGGGCGAAAATGCATCGCAGCCAGAGGAGCCGGGCGCCATTCTGGCCTTGGGAGGCAACCGGATGACCGCAAATGATCAAGTCCGAATCGACGCCTGGTTGTGGGCCGCGCGGTTCTTCAAGACCCGTTCGGTGGCCAAGCAGGCGGTCGAGCGCGGACGCGTGGCGATCGGTGGCGTCGCCTGCAAACCCTCGCACACCGTGAAGATAGGCGAGACGTTGTGCATCGCGCGCGGCGAGGAAACCTTCGAAGTCGAAGTCACGGGGTTGGCGCACAAGCGCGGCTCGGCCGCGCTGGCGCAGACGCTTTACCGCGAATCCGACGCTTCAGTCGCGGCACGGGAACAAATACGCGAGCAACGCCGCGCCGAACGCGCAGGCTACCAGCCGCCATCGAAGCGGCCGGACAAACGCGCGCGGCGCCTGATCCGCGCCCTGGGCGACATCGACAGCCTGTAAGGATCACGCGACCGGTTCCGTGGTGGCGTCGCCCTTGCCGCGTCGCGCCAGCAGGACGTACAGCGGAATGCCGGCGACCAGCAGGATGAAATTCCAGTACACCGCTTCGGCGCCCGCACCGATCACCGCCAACAACGAAAACGCGAAGCCCCCGCAGGCGAGGGCGAGGTTTCGCCATGGCACCGCGTTCGCGGAGCGGCGGGCGAGCACAATATCGGCCATCGCGCAGAACAGATAGCCGATCACGCAGCCCAGGGTCGACAGCAGCACGATGAAGGTGAACATCGCCACCAGGCCGTGGGTGTAATTCGCCAGCACCAATAGGCTGCTGAAGGTGGCCGCGAACAACAGCGCCGGCACCGGCGTGCCACGCCGGGATTCGCCCGCAAGGAATCGCGGCAGCAGGCCGTCGCGCGCGACCGCGTGCGGGTATTGCCCGGCGATCATGATCCAGCCGTTGAGTGCGCCGAAACAGGAGATCACGGCGACGCCGGCGATCAGCCATGCGGCCCAGTCGCCCCACAACAGGCGGCCAGCGTCGGCGAAGGGCGCGTTCGACGTCGCCAGTTGCGCGGCCGGGATCAGGCCCAGGACCGCGGCCGTGCAGGCGATGTACACCAGGGCGGCGATCAGCGCACCGAGCAGCGTGGCCCGCGGGATGGTCTTTTCGGGGTCGCGTACGTGGTTGGCCGGGATCGTCGCGCACTCCACGCCGAGGAAGGCGAACAGGGTCGCCGCGACGCACAGGTTGATCGCATGCAGCGGCGGCCCGGCCTGCGGCCCGGGTGCCAACAACACCGGGTTGAAGTGCGCGAGGCCGAACACGGCCAGTACCAGCAGCGGCAATACCTTCAGGATCGTCGTCGTCACCTGCACGACCCCCGCATTGCGGACACCGGCAATGTTCACGGCGGTCAGCGTCCAGATGGCCGCCAGCGCGGCCAGCGCGCCGAGCAGCGGAAACGATCCGATGGGCGGAATGTAGGTCGAGAGGTAACTCGCGAAGGCAACGGCGATGGCTGCGTTGGCGCCGACGATCGAGATCCAGTAGCACCACGCCACAAGGAAGCCGATGCAATCGCCGAACGCCTCGCGGCTGTAGGCGTAGGGACCGCCCGCGCGTGCGCTGCGTCCGGCGAGACGGTAGAACACGCCGGCCATCAGCAAGGCACCGATCGCGCTGATGGCCCAGCCGACCAGGCTGTAACCGCCGTAGGGAGCGAGCGACGCTGGCAGCAGGAACACCCCCGAGCCGATCATGTTGCCCAGCACCAGCGCGGTCGCGGTAACGAGGCCGATCTGGCGTTTCGACGCTTGCATGGAGGCCCTCGGGCTGTCAGCCGGTGATCGGGGGATTGTATGCGCGCGGTGCGTGGCCATGCGCCATGCCCGGCAGCTATGCTGGCGGCCGGAACAGTTTTTGCGGGTAAACCACCATCACACGCATCGCCATTACCCGCGCGGTCAGCCGCGCCCTCGAACACTGCGAACTCAGCCACCTGCCTCGGCGTCCCATCGACGTCGCGCTGGCGCGGCGCCAGCACGCCGTATACGAACAGGCTTTGCGCGACGCCGGATGTGAGGTGCGACAACTCGTCGAGCAGCCGGAGCAACCGGATTCTGTGTTCGTCGAGGACACCGTGATCGCACTCGACGAAGTGGCCGTGCTCACGCGCCCGGGCGCGCCATCGCGGCGCGGCGAAGTGGCGTCCATGGCCGCAGCGCTGAAAGGCGTGCGCAAACTGTTCCGCATCGAGGCGCCCGGCACGCTGGATGGCGGCGACGTGTTGCGACTGGACCGCGTGCTGTACGTGGGTGCCTCGGCGCGCAGCAATGCCGAGGGCATTGCCCAACTCGGGCGGATGCTGGCACCGTTCGGCTATCGCGTAGAAGCGGTGCGGTTGCGGGACTGCCTGCACCTCAAGACCGCGGTCACGCAGGTGGCGTCCGGCCGCCTGTTGTTGAACCCCGCATGGGTGGACGCCGGCGCTTTCCCGGGCTGGGAAGCCGTAGCCGTCGATCCGGCCGAGCCGCATGCCGCCAACGCCGTGCTGGTCGGCGAGGCGGTGATCTATCCGGCCTCGTGTCCGCGCACAGCGGAACGCTTGCGCCGACTCTGTATTGACGTCCGCAGCGTGGACATGTCGGAAACCGAAAAAGCCGAGGGCGGCGTGACCTGCTGCAGCGTAATCCTCGACGCCTGATCGCTGCGCCGACCCGGAACAAGCATGCGTGGGTCCGGTCGATCGCCCTTGCGCCGATCGGGCGCACCGCCGAAACTAGCGCGGGGACTGGGGACTGGGGACTGGGGACGGCCATGGCGGTATTCGACATCTTCAAGCGGTTCAGGGCTCAGGTGGCGGTTCCGGTCGAGCGTCGCGAGGACGAACGCCTGCGCGCCTCGCTCGGCGCGCGCGTGCTGGTGGTGGACGACTCCGCCACCATTCGCGCGGTGCTGGGCAAGATGCTGATGCAGGATGGCTACGAAGTGCTGAAGGCCGCGGATGGCGAAAGCGCGATCGAGATGGCGCAAACGCAGCTTCCCGACCTGATCTTCCTGGACATCGTGCTGCCCGGGATGTCCGGATTCGCGGTGTTGCGGGCGCTTCGGCGTGAAGGTGCCACCCGCACCACGCCCATCATCATGATGAGCGGCAACCAGCAGGCGACCGAACAGTTCTACGTGCAGCGTTTCGGCGCCGACGGTTTCGTCAAGAAGCCGTTCGGGCGCGCGGAAGTGTTCCACGCGATCCGTTCTTTGGTGCAGGCCGGACGCGTGTCCGCGCGCGTCGAAACGATGCCGGTGAATGCGATCCCCGAAGGCATCTCGCCGGAAGAGTGGAACGCGATTCCCGATGTAGCGATGCCGGACGCGGCGCACCTGGCCGCTTTGCCGGCGGCTGCCGTTGGGCCAAGCGCCACGGACGGCGTCGCATCGAACGGTTCACGTCCACACCCGTTGCCAGGAACGCCAGCTGTGCCGATGCACGCCGGCCAACCGGCTATTCAAAGCGCATCGGGTTCCGTGGTCAGCACGGCAATACGACCCACGCTCGGCAGCCGTGCGCAAACGGCTGTGGTTTCGTCGACGGTGGGGCAGGGTCGTACATCCACGGTAGACGATGCGGAAACGGCACTGGGGTTGCCGAACGAGAACAAGGCCTGATCACGAGCGTTGTCTGCGGCGCTGCAAATCCCCGCGGCTGGCTTTGCGGATCCTATGACTTTCGACGCAACCGGTAGACGGCTTCCAGCGCTTCGCGGGGCGAAGCCGTCGCGCTTACGTGATGCCGGTGGCATCGCGTGCATCGCCTGGGCGTGAGGCAGGGATCCCGATCGGAAGGCGCCTCACGGATGGTTATTCGATCAACACCTTCATGCGGTAGAGTGCCTCCAGCGCGTCGCGCGGGGTGAGCGCATCAGGATCGATTTCGCGTATTGTCTCGACCAGCTTCGCCAAACGGGGATTGGCCGGAAGTGCGGCGAACAGGTCGGGCTGCGGAGATGCGGAACCGCTCGCGTGCGCAGGCTTCGTGGCCGCGCGGTGCTGGCTGCGCTCGAGTTCGGCCAGCGTCTGCTTTGCGTCCGCGATCACGGCTTTGGGTAAACCGGCGAGCGCCGCAACCTGCAGCCCGAAGCTGCGGTTGGCGGGGCCCTCCTTGACCGCGTGCATGAAAACGAGTTGGTCGCCCTGTTTGGCATCGTGGTATTCGACGGCGTCCAGGTGCACGTTGGCGATGGTGTCGTAGTGCGATGCGAGTTCGGTCAGCTCGAAATAATGCGTGGCGAACAGGGTGAACGCGCGATTCGCGGTGGCGAGATGCACTGCCGCGGCGCGTGCAAGTGCAAGGCCATCGTAAGTGCTGGTGCCGCGCCCGACTTCGTCCATCAGCACCAATGACCGGGCCGTCGCGTTGTGCAGGATGTTGGCGGTTTCGCTCATCTCGACCATGAAGGTCGATTGCCCGCGCGCAAGGTCGTCGCCCGCGCCGATGCGGGTGAAGATCCGGTCGACCGCTCCGATCGTTGCGCTGGCCGCGGGCACATAGCTTCCGATGTGTGCTAACAGCACGATCAGCGCGTTCTGGCGCATGTACGTCGATTTGCCGCCCATGTTGGGGCCGGTGATCACCAGCATCCGGCGTGCGTCGTCGAGTGCCAAGTCGTTGGGCTCGAATGGTTCCGCGCGCACGGCTTCCAACACCGGATGCCGGCCACGTTCGATCGCGATGCAGGCGTCGTCAACCAGTTGCGGGCGCGTCCAGTCGAGCGTGTCCGCGCGTTCGGCCAGCGCGGCCAGCACGTCGAGTTCGGCGAGGGCCTGCGCGGCCTGCTTCAGTGGTGCGAGCCTTTCGGTCAACGCATCCAGCACGCCGTCATACAGCGCGCGTTCGCGCATCAGCGAGCGTTCCTTCGCCGACAGCACCTTGTCTTCGAACGCCTTCAGTTCCTCGGTGATGTAACGCTCGGCGTTCTTGGTGGTCTGGCGGCGGGTGTAGTGCGCGGGTGCCTTGTCGGCGTGGGCCTTGCCGAATTCGATGTAGTAGCCGTGCACGCGGTTGTAGCCGACCTTGAGTGTCGCGATGCCGGTCGCGGTACGTTCGCGTGTTTCGAGTTCGACGAGATATCGATCGGCGTGTGTGGAAAGCTGGCGCAATTCGTCGAGTTCGGCGTCGTAGCCGTCGGCGATCGCGCCGCCATCGCGCAGCAGCGCGGGCGGCCGTTCCACGACGGCCGCTTGCAACAGGTGAACCGTGCCCTGGTGCTCACCAAGGCGTTCGATCAGTTCGTGCAGCAGCGGCGAATCGAGGTTCGCTATGGTTTCGCGCAGCCTCGGCGCCGCCGCCAATCCATCGCGCAGCGTGGCGAGGTCCCGCGGACGCGCCGAGCGCAGCGCGACGCGCGAAAGAATGCGTTCGAGATCCCCGATTGCGCGCAGTTGCTCGCGCAACGCGGCCAGCACGCCGGATTCGATCAGTACCGCGAGTGACTGGTGGCGCCGCCGCAGCGTCGCCTGATCGCGCAAGGGCCGGTGCAGCCAGCGCCGCAGCGCGCGTGCGCCCATGGGCGTGATGGTGGAGTCCAGCACGCCGAGCAAGGTATAGCGCGTGTCGCCGCTTGGATGCGTGTCGAGTTCGAGGTTGCGACGGGTGGCCGCATCCATCGCCACGGTGTTGTCCGCGGATTCGACCGCAAGTCCGATCAAGTGCGGCAATGCGGCTTTCTGGGTGTCTTGCAGGTAACCGAGCAGGCAGCCCGCCGCGGCGATGGCCAGCGGCACGCCATCGGCCCCGAATCCGGAAAGATCGCGCGTGCCGAAGAATCGCGTCAGTTCGCGTCGCGCACTGGTTTCATCGAAATGCCACGGCGGCCGCTTGCGCAAGCCCACCAATGTTGCAACCGGCTGCGGCCACGCCACGTCTTCGCAGACCAGCGTTTCCGCAGGCGTGAGCCGCGCGAGTTCCGCCGCGAGCGCGTCGGCATCGGCGACTTCGCACAGCAGGAAGCGCCCGCCAGCAAGATCGACCCACGCGAGTCCGAACCCGGATTGCCCCGCCGCGATCGCCAGCAGCAGGTTGTCGCGGCGTTCCGGCAGCAGCGCCTCGTCGGTGAGCGTGCCTGGCGTCACCACCCGCACCACCTTGCGCTCCATCGGACCTTTGCCACTCGGATCGCCGATCTGTTCGCAGATCGCCACCGATTCGCCCGCGCGCACCAACTTGGCGAGATACGACTCCATCGCATGGTAGGGCACGCCCGCCATCGGGATCGGCGCGCCGGCCGATTCGCCGCGCTGGGTCAGCGTGATGTCCAGGAGCCGCGCGGCCTTGCGCGCGTCGTCGTAGAACAGTTCGTAGAAATCGCCCATCCGGAAGAACAGCAGCGTGTCCGGGTACTCGGCCTTGGCGGCGAAGTATTGGCGCATCAGCGGCGTGTGGCGGGTGAGGTCGGCCTGGTCCATCTGGGTGCGGTGAATCGGAAAGCGCGCAGTGTCGCATGCGCCGGGTCTGTGCCCAAGCTGCCGGGCTGTCATGAGATTGTCATGTTGCGGCGCTGCAATAATCCCGTCACGGGACTGCCAAGAACCCCCGCATGCACAAGCGCGTACTGATCGTCGAAGACGAAGCGTCCATTCGCGACATGGTGGCGTTCGCCCTGCGCAAGGCAGACATGGAAGTGATCCATGCCGCGGACGCGCGCGCCGCGCTGGTGGCGATCAGTGACACGCCGCCCGACCTGATCCTGCTGGATTGGATGCTGCCCGGCATGACGGGCCTGGAACTCGCGCGGCGCTTGCGTGGCGAAGAACGCACCGCCGAGGTGCCGATCATCATGTTGACCGCGCGCGGTGAGGAGATGGATCGCGTCAGCGGCCTCGAAGCCGGCGTCGACGACTACGTGGTGAAGCCGTTCTCGACGCGCGAGCTGATTGCGCGGATCAAGGCGGTGCTGCGGCGCGCGCAGGCCGACGGCGGCACGGGATCGATCGAAATCGGCGGGTTGCGTATCGACGGCCCCGCGCACCGCGTGTACGCGGGCGATGTGCAGGTCGAGATCGGTCCCACCGAGTATCGGCTGCTGCATTTCTTCATGAGCCATCCCGAGCGCGCCTATTCGCGCGCCCAACTGCTGGACCAGGTCTGGGGCGGCAGCGTGTACGTCGAGGAACGCACGGTGGACGTGCACATCCGCCGCCTGCGCAAGACACTGGAACCGTTCGAACTGGACCGGTTGATCCAGACCGTGCGGGGCACGGGCTATCGCTTCTCGGCATCACCGTGAATACCGATCGCGCGCGCGCGGGGCGCCTGGCGACCCAATTGCGCGACCTGCGCACCGTGGCCTGCGCACTGTCTGATGCGCTGGTATTGCTGGATCCCGACGATCGCGTGTGCTGGTGCAATCCCGCGGCGCAGCGCCTGCTCGGGATCGCGTGGCCGCGCGACCGCGGCGTATCCATGGCGGCCCATTTTGGTGAGGGTGAGGCCGGCGCTTGGCTGCGGACGGGGCAGGGTGATGGCGACGATGTCGCGTCGCCGGTCGACACCACGATTCGCTTGCAGCTTTCGCTGATTCCCTACGGCGATAACCGTCGCCTGCTGATCGCGCGCGACATCAGCCGGGTCACGAAGCTGGAACAGGTGCGCCGGGATTTCGTGGCCAATGTCTCGCACGAGCTGCGCACGCCGCTGACGGTGATCCACGGCTATCTCGAACTGCTCGATCCGGAGGACGTGCCGGCGCTGGCGCCGGTGCTCAACGAGATGCGTACGCAGTCGCAGCGGATGCGGCAGATCGTCGAAGACCTGCTTGAACTGTCGCGCCTGGAGATGCAGCAGCACGTGCCCGAAGAGCGCGTCGAAATGGCCCCGCTGCTGGAGTCGCTGCGCCGCGAGGCCGATGCCTTGAGTCATGGCAAGCACCGCGTCGCGGTCGAAGACCATGGCCACATTGACCTGCTGGGTTCGCCCAAGGACCTGCACAGCGCGTTTTCCAACCTTGTCAGCAATGCGGTGCGCTATACACCCGAAGGCGGCAGCATCACGATCCGCTGGCGGCGTACCCCGGCTGGTGCCGAGTATTCGGTCACCGACACCGGCTACGGCATCCCCGCCGAGCACCTGGCGCGATTGACCGAGCGGTTCTATCGCGTCTCGTCCAGCCGCTCGCGCGCGACCGGCGGCACGGGACTCGGGCTGTCCATCGTCAAGCACGTGCTGAACCTGCACGACGCGCAGTTGCGGATTGAAAGCGAGGCAGGCAAGGGCTCGACGTTCACGTGTGCCTTCGGCAAGGCGAGGTTGCTCGAAGCCGATGCGTAGTTCGCTACGCACCGTCCGTGCAACGCCGTCCATGGCCACGCAAAGCATGAGGCGAGGATCCGTGCGAACCGACATGGATGACGGGATCCATCCCGCGGATGGGCGTGCATGAAGGCCGCGTCATTGAGGAAATGGGCAAGGGGCATCAGGCAGCAGACGTTGGTGGTCTACCATGCGGCCCGTGATCCGCGAACGCCGTGGTACGTCCGGGCCTTGGCGTTTGCGGTGGCGGCCTACGCGCTCAGTCCGATCGATCTCATCCCCGACTTCATCCCCGTACTTGGCTATCTGGATGATCTCATTGTCGTCCCCTTGGGTTTGATGCTCGTGTTGCGACTGACTCCGCGAGAGGTTCTGGCCGCCTCGCGGATCAAGGCGGAGGAAGCGGCCGATCGGCCGGTGAGTCGCGGCATGGCCGCCGTGGTCGCTGGCACCTGGATCCTGCTCGCGGTTGTGTTCGGCCTGTGGGCATGGCGGGCGTTCCATACCTGACAACTCATCCCCGAGTCACTGCAGCCTTGCCGGCAGCAAGATAAAAAATGGCGGGCCTTGCTTTGCCCGCCGCCACCGCTGACCTGCCTGGGATCGGACGCCTGGATCCGGTTCGGCGCACCTCCCTGTGCTGGCCGGGGTTTCGACATCCGGTCAGAACTTTACTTCGCCCCACGCGCCGATCTCACGGGTGTGAATATCGATAGTGGTGTCGTTGCGCAGGCGTTCGTCCTTGTACGCGAGCGCAACCTTCACACCCTTGGTGATCGGAAACGCGACGCCCGCATTCCAGTAAGTGTCCTCGAGCGAAGGGTCGAGCTCCTTGCTGGGCTTGACCCGGTCATAGCGCGCGAACACCGACGCGCGCGCGAAGTCGTAGCTGCCCCACAGCGACCAACCCAATGCCGTGTCGGTGGCAGGCGTGGCGACGTTCTTCCAGTTGTCGGCCTTGAACCACTCCGCACCGAGGCGCAGGCCGTCGCGGTTCCATGCGGCCATCGCGTCATAGCGGCGTGCGCTGTGCAGGGTGGGGGTGCTCTGCGTGTCCTTGCCGAGATCGCCATCGTAGGCACCTACGGCAAACATCAGGCCCTTGACCGGCTGCAGGCCGATGCGCCCTTCGAAATCGACGTGATCAGAGCGCGACGGGTTCTTGTAGCCGCCGCCGTTGATGGCCGACACCTGGTAGTTGAACATGCCGCTGTCGCCGAACAGATGCAGGCCCCAGTCCGCGGAGCTGCCGAGTTTCATCTTGTCGACCACGGTGTTCTCGACGAAGCGGTAGCCGTACCAATCCTCGACGAAGGGGATCCACGCCATGTTGGCCGAGCCGACCCGCAGCGTCGCGAGCTTGTCGAACGTGCCCTGCAGGTAGGCCTTCTTCACGAACAGCTGGGTTTCGCCATCGTTGCTGACGTAGTTGAAGTCCGTGGTGAGGTTGGCCGACCAGATGTCGTCGAACTTGTGGTCGACCGAAAGGTAGAAACGTTTGACGTCGAGGCCGGTGCCCGATGCGTCGGTTTTCGTGCCATTGCTGGTCTGGTCGATGTTGGTGAAGTCGGCGAACATCGTGCCGCCGACCTTGGTGTTTTCGGCCCATGCGGCGAGCGGGCTCGACGGGGCTGGCGCCTGCGCCTGGCCTTCCTGCTGTTTCTGCTCGAGTTCGGTGACTTTGGTCTGCAATGTCGCCAGTTGCGCGCGCAGCAGCGCCAGGTCGGCGGAATCGTTGCCGGCCGTTTGCGCCTGGGCGCCGAGGCTGGCAAGGGTCAATCCGGCGGCGATCGTCGCCACGAGCATCTTGATACGCACACGTTTCTCCTTGATTGGATGGAAACAACGTGGCGAAAGATGCGCGACGCCGGTTACGGCGAGTTGGCATTTGCGTGACGGTTCGGTGACACGGGGGCGCGTCGGCCACTGTCATCTATCTGAAACATTTCTCTCATCGAACGGCAACAAGCGGCCGCTGGAATGTGCGTCATCGACCACGACGCACCAGGAGATCCGCGTGACCACCATGCAACGCAACAAACTTCGCCTGCTGGCACTTGCCACGTCGCTCGCGCTCGGCATCGGCGCGGCGCACGCCACCGACATCACCGGTGCCGGTTCGAGCTTCGTCTATCCGGTGATCTCGAAATGGTCGGCGGCTTACGCCGAGAAGACCGGCAACCGCGTGAACTACCAGTCGATCGGTTCCGGTGGCGGCATCGCGCAAATCAAGGCCGGCACGGTCGACTTCGGCGCCAGTGACATGCCGCTCGATGAAGCCACGCTCGCCAAGTTCGGCCTGGGCCAGTTCCCCGACGTGATCGGCGGCATCGTGCCGGCGTACCACATCGCGGCCATCGCGCCCGGCAAGCTGGTGCTCGATGGGCAGGTGCTGGCGAAGATCTTCCTCGGCCAGATCACCAACTGGTCCGACCCTGCGATCGCCGCATTGAACCCGGACATCGCGTTGCCCAGCGCGAAGATCACCGTGGTGCATCGCTCGGATGGTTCGGGTACCACGTTCAACTTCTCCAATTATCTGTCCAAGGTCAGCCCGGATTGGAAATCCAGGGTGGGCGAGGGCACCGCGGTGAAGTGGCCGACCGGCATCGGCGGCAAGGGCAATGAGGGCGTATCGGCTTACGTCAAGCAGATTCCGAACTCGATCGGCTACGTCGAGTACGCCTACGCCGTGCAGAACAAGCTGGGCTACGCACGCATGAAGAACGCCGCGGGCAAGGTGGTCAGCCCCGAGTCCGCGAGCTTCCAGGCTGCCGCCGCGACCGCCGACTGGTCGCACGCGAAGAACTTCAACTTGCTGATGACCAACGCACCGGGCGCCGACGCGTGGCCGATCACCGCCACCTCGTGGGTGATCATGGTCAAGCAGTCGAAGAACGCCACGAACTCGAAGGTGGCATTCGATTTCTTCCGTTACGCGTACAGCGACGGCAAATCCGCGGCCACGGCGCTGGACTATGTGCCGCTGCCAACCAGCCTGGTGAACCGGATCGAGGGCTACTGGAAAACCGAGTTCAAGCATTAGGCAGCGATGAAGCTCTTTCCCCATAAGAGCCCGCGGCGGGAGTAGCGAAGCGAATCCCGCCGATGGTCACCGGGGCGGGTTGGCACCCGCCCTACAAAAGCGGACATCGAGCCGCCTCCTCCTGACGGAGAAGGGGGAAACCGCCTTAAGTGAATATCCGATGTCATCGATTCCCGCCACCATTGAACCCGTGGAAACCGACCGCCGCAGCCGCGCCGATGCGCGCCACGACGCATGGTTCCGCCGGCTGCTGAAAGTCTGCGCGCTGCTGGTGTTGGCCGCCTTGCTCGGCGCCGCGTTGTCCACCCTCTGGGGCGGACGCGAGGTGCTGTTCGGACAAGGCCTGCAGTTCCTGACCAGCACCGAATGGAATCCGGTCACCGACGATTACGGTGCATGGGCGCCCGTCTTCGGCACCCTGGTGACGTCGGTGATCGCGCTCGTGCTCGCGGTCCCGTTGAGTTTCGGCATCGCGCTGTTCCTCACCGAGATCGCGCCCACCTGGTTGCGCGGCCCAGTCGCCACCGCCATCGAACTGCTGGCCAGCATTCCGTCGATCATCTACGGCATGTGGGGCCTGTTCGTGTTCGTGCCGTTCATGGCGCGCGTTGAGCCTGGTCTCTCTGCCACGTTGGGCCGCATTCCGTTGATTGGCAAGTTGTTCGAAGGACCGCCGATCGGGCTGGGTCTATTGACCGCCGGCATCGTGCTGGCGGTGATGATCCTGCCGTTCATCTCTTCGGTGATGCGCGAAGTGTTCCAGACCGTTCCGAACCGGCTCAAGGAATCGTCCTACGCGCTCGGTTCGACGACGTGGGAAGTGGTGTGGGACATCGTGCTGCCGTACACCCGCTCGGCGGTGATCGGCGGCATCTTCCTCGGTCTTGGACGCGCGCTCGGCGAGACGATGGCGGTGACTTTCGTGCTTGGCAACGCGTACAACATCACGTCTTCGCTGTTGATGCCCGGCACTTCGATTTCCTCTTCGATCGCCAACGAATTCAACGAGGCGGTGGGTACGCACCGCTCGGCGCTGATCGCGTTGGGCTTCCTGCTGTTCGTCGTTACCTTCGTGGTGCTGCTGATCTCGCGCCTGATGCTGCGTCGGCTTGCGCGGCGGGAGGGCGCGTGATGGGCGTCGCCATCTACATGCGCCGGCGCGCGGTCAACGCGGTGGCCATGCTGCTCAGCGGACTCGCCGCCGCGGTGGGTTTGGTGTTCCTGATCTGGATTCTGTGGATCACGGTGAAGAACGGCATCGCTGCCATCGACCTCAAACTGTTCACGAAAATCACCGCGTATGGCGCCGATGGCGGCCTTTCGAATGCGATTGTCGGCAGTCTGGTGATGGACCTGGTCGCGCTCGCGATTTGCGCGCCGATCGGTGTATTGGCCGGCACCTTTCTTGCCGAATATGCGAACCGCACAAAGCTGGGTGCCACGATCCGCTTCTTGAACGACATCCTGCTGTCGGCGCCGTCGATCGTGCTGGGCCTGTTCGTGTACGTGATCGTGGTGCTGCCGATGTCGAACCTCACCCACGGCGCGGTGTCATTCTCCGGCCTTGCTGGCGCCATCGCGCTGGCGCTGATCGGCCTGCCCGTGATCGTGCGCACCACCGACGAGATGCTGCAGCTGGTGCCGGGCACGCTGCGAGAAGCCGCCTTGTCACTGGGTATTCCGCAATGGAAATTGACGACGCAAGTGCTGATGCGCGCGGCGGTTTCGGGCATCGTCACCGGCGTGCTGCTGGCGCTGGCGCGCCTCGCCGGCGAAACCGCGCCGCTCCTGTTCACCGCCTTCGGCAACAACTTCATGGTCGCCAATCCGCTGGACAAGATGGCGAGCATTCCCGTGGCCATCTACCAATACACCAATGACCCCAATCCGGCGCTGCATGCGATCGCCTGGGCCGGTGCATTGCTGATCACGCTGTTTGTGCTGCTGCTCAGCCTGTCCGCCCGCTGGTACCTGCACCGCCACAAGGTCACCCATGACTGAAAACATCACCATGCTCAACGCTCCCCGGACCTTTGCCGCAGCGGCATCTGCGGTCGCGATGGCACCACCGCCCAAGCTGGCGGTGCGCAATCTCGATTTCCTGTACGGCGACACGCAGGCGCTGAAGAACATCAGCATGGACCTGCCGGAAAGGCAGGTCAGCGCGATCATCGGGCCGTCGGGTTGCGGCAAGTCCACTCTGCTGCGCGTATTCAATCGCATCTACGCGATCTACCCGAATCAGCGCGCGAGCGGCGAGGTGCTGCTGGATGGGGAGAACATCCTCGACGCCAGGTACCCCGTCCACAAACTCCGCAGCAAGATCGGCATGGTGTTCCAGAAGCCAGTGCCGTTCCCGATGACGATCTTCGAGAACATCGCCTGGGGCATCCGCCATCACGAAAAACTTTCGAAGGCGGAAATGGAAGCACGTGTCGAACAGGCACTGCGCCGCGCGGCATTGTGGGACGAGGTGAAGGACAAGCTGAAGCGCAGCGCGCTGGGCCTGTCGGGGGGGCAGCAGCAGCGGTTGTGCATCGCGCGCAGCATCGCGCTGAAACCCGAAGTGCTGCTGTTGGACGAGCCCACCTCGGCATTGGACCCGATCGCCACCGGTCGCATCGAGCAATTGATCGAGGAGCTGAAGCGCGACTACACGATCGTGATCGTCACCCACAACATGCAGCAGGCTGCGCGCGTGTCCGACCGGACCGCCTTCATGTACCTGGGCGAACTGGTGGAATTCGACGAGACCGAAACGATCTTCACCAAGCCCGCCATGCGGCAGACTGAAGACTACATCTCAGGAAGGTTCGGGTGAGAAGCTGTGCACTTCCATTTTTGATTGAGCGGTATATGTGGGCCACCAAAGCTGTCGTCATTCCGGGGCGGCCCGGGATGACGAAAGATTGTTGTTGGTTGTCGCGTGTACGAGGTGCCTGAGGCAAGGCGCCAAGCAAGTTCCCTATTGGACAAAGGTTGGATCCGATGAATACACAATCCCACCTCGTGAAAAGCTACGACGAGGAAATGTCCCGCCTGACGGGCGAGATCGCCGCGATGGGTGAACTTGCGGCCAGGCAACTGGAAGCGGCGATGGACGCGCTGGGCAAGCGCGACAGCAAGGCCGCCCAGCGCGTCGCCGACAATGATGACGCGATCGACGACCAGGAACGCCGGATCAGCGGCGATGTCCTTCGATTGCTGGCGCTGCGCCAGCCGATGGCGCGCGACCTTCGCGAGGTCCTCGCCGCGTTGCGCATCGCTTCCGACATCGAGCGGATTGGCGACTACGCCACCAACGTCGCCCGTCGCTCGATGACGCTGAACCTCTCCGCGCCCGTACCGTTGGTGGGCAGCCTCGCGCCGATGTCGAGGATGGCCTGCAGGCTCGTCCGCGACGCGATGCGCGCCTACGCCGCGCAGGATGCCGAGCTGGCGTACGCCACATGGGAACGCGACGCCGACCTCGATGCCCTTTACACCACGCTGTTCCGTGAACTGCTCACGTACATGATGGAAGATCCGCGCAGCATCACGGCCTGCACGCACCTGCTGTTCATCGCCAAGAACATCGAACGCATCGGCGACCACGCGACCAACATCGCCGAGAACATCTGGTTCGTCGTGCGCGGCGAGACGCTCAACGAGCCGCGCGCCCGGCCCGACCCGACTTACGACCCTTGACCCGCAGGCGTCAGCACCTCTCACCGCGAGCTCAGAACGCGGTAGCGAAGCTGCAACATGACTCGTCGCAGTGACTACGTGCTTGGCGCGTGCGCCGGATTGCGGTAGAACGGTGCTTTCCGATCACGAAAGTCACCGTGAAAACCGTTCCCGACGATGCAACGCTGCGCCGCGGCGCCGAGCAGGTCGCCGAAGCCTTGCGTGCGAACGGCGACATGCTGGCGACCGCCGAATCCTGCACCGGCGGCTGGATCGCCAAGGCCTGCACCGACCTTGCTGGAAGCTCCGAGTGGTTCGAGTCGGCGGCGGTGACCTACAGCAACCGGGCCAAGCAGGCGCTGCTTGGCGTCACCTCGGCCACGCTGCAACGGCATGGCGCGGTCAGCCGCGAATGCGCGCTGGAAATGGTGGCGGGCGTGCTGGCACGCTTCGAAGCGAGTGTCGCGGTGGCGGTCACCGGGATCGCGGGGCCAGGCGGCGGCACGCCGGAGAAACCGGTCGGCACGGTCTGGATCGCATGGCAGCGGCGCGGCAGTGAAGCGTTGGCCAAAGCCTTTCGTTTCGATGGCGATCGCGATGCAGTGCGACGGCAAACCGTCGCGGCCGCATTGGACGGTGTTCGGAAAATCCTGACAAATTGAAGGGGTGTGCGCCGCTGTCCGCGAGCGGGTGGTATGAAATAATGGCAACGTCTTCGCGATGGCGTGGTCTCAACCCGTGAGAACCGTACCCGCGACACTTCACACAGCACGATCAATCGAGGGTTTCACGATGGACGACAACAAGCGCCGCGCATTGGCTTCCGCACTGGGCCAGATCGAGAAGCAGTTCGGCAAGGGCGCAGTGATGCGCATGGGCGATCGCAGCGCCGAAGCCATCGACACGGTTTCCACGGGCTCGCTGGGCCTCGACGTGGCGCTGGGCGTAGGCGGCCTGCCGCGCGGACGCGTGGTGGAAATCTACGGCCCGGAATCCTCGGGCAAGACCACGCTCACCCTGCAGGTGATCGCAAGCTGCCAGAAGAACGGCGGCACCGCGGCGTTCGTCGACGCCGAGCATGCGCTGGACCCGTCCTACGCGGCCAAGCTCGGCGTCAATGTGGACGACTTGCTGGTGTCGCAGCCCGACACCGGCGAGCAGGCGCTGGAAATCGCCGACATGCTGGTGCGCTCGAACGCGGTCGACGTGGTGGTGGTCGATTCGGTCGCGGCGCTGACGCCCAAGGCCGAAATCGAAGGCGAAATGGGCGACTCGCACGTCGGCCTGCACGCGCGCCTGATGAGCCAGGCGTTGCGCAAGCTGACCGGCAACATCAAGCGTTCCAATACGCTGGTGATCTTCATCAACCAGATCCGCATGAAGATCGGCGTGATGTTCGGCAACCCGGAAACCACCACCGGCGGCAACGCGCTGAAGTTCTACGCATCGGTGCGC